>Ga0208031_1000156_pt1 | contig 19479 bp, 14 predicted proteins | sample MalvirAntarct_38_FD_184252 | JGI IMG/M metagenome (GOLD analysis project Ga0208031, IMG submission 184252) | Marine viral communities from the Global Malaspina Expedition - Malaspina viral metaG Antarct_38 (SPAdes) (version 2) | ecosystem: Environmental > Aquatic > Marine > Oceanic | place...
GGCAGTGTTGGCCAGTGGTGGGGACCAGGATTTGATTCCTCGCTGCATAAATCGAACAATGCCAGACCCATGCCATCGTTGATGGTCAGCCGTAATAATTCACAAGCATTCGACACGCCTTGGCTGTCATGGATGGGCGATTGGAGTTTAACTGGAGGTATAAGTGTTACAGAGAAAGATCGTTATGCTCCGCATACCCTATTGTGGAACCTCCGTGGTGCCATTAAGCCATTTAAACAGTTAGAAATAGGCTTGTCTTGGACTACGCAGTTTTGTGGTGAAGGCCAAGAGTGTAGTTTTAATACAGCGGTTAAATCCATTACTGGTCAGCGCGATTGTCGAGCAGATAATGTCGATGAATTTGGTTGTTCAAACTATGGTAACCAGATGGCGGGTTTTGATGTCCGTTATGCAGATACCTGGTTTAATGTGCCTGTCGGTTTGTATCTGGAACGCACTTGTGAAGATTCTAAAGGTGATCCATGGCAAATCGTTGACTGCGGCAAAATGGTCGGTGCTGACACGCGTTTCAATTTTGCCAAACAACAGTACAAATTGTTTATCGAATATACCGATACTATGGTGTATTGCGGTGAAGATAAAAACCAGTTTAATTGTTTTTACGAGCATTCAACTTACCAGAGTGGCTCACGTTATTATGGTCGTGCTTTTGGCAGTACCTATGACAGCGATGCCAATGTTTATGCTCTCGGGTTAATAGGTCAGTTCGACAATAGCCATGGTTTTACCTCAATTATTCGTTACGCTCAATTGAATAAAGATGGTGCTAATCGTGGCGGTGAATGGGCGCCGCAACCATTAAAAGAAGATATTATGATGCTCGAGTTGTCATATCGCTTGCCAGCGTTTAACGGTATGTTGACCTTAGGCGGCAGTGTGGCAAATTCCAAATTTGAAGTGCAAGCCAATGATAGTCAAGGGACTATTTTTTCAACTTACGAGTATAAGTTTTAAGCGTTATGGTTGATTAACCGAGTTGAGGTTGATGATATAAGGGAGCCGAATGGCTCCCTTTTTTATTGGTTAATGCTAGGCGCAGTGGCTAGACATTTACCGTTGCTGGCATAAACCACAAAATACTGTAGTACGCTGACCGAGTTTTATCTCGCTTAATAAGTTGCCACAGCTGGTACATGTTTCGCCGCCGCGGCCATAAACATGCAACTTTTGCGCAAAATATCCTGGCTTACCATCTGCATTAGTGAAATCTTTCAATGTTGTTCCACCTTGCTCAATGGCATGAGCCAAAATCTGTTTAACTTCCGCCACAAGAATGGTTAACCTTTCTAGGTCAATACTCCCAGCGGCAGCTTGTGGATGGATCCCTGCTGCAAATAGTGCTTCATTAGCATAAATATTACCTGCTCCCACTACGATATGATTATCCATTAGGCATAACTTAATGGCTTTTTTCTTGCCAGCCAGTGCAGCTTGCAATTGTAATGGTGTGAAATGCGGGCTTAATGGTTCTGGACCAAGCTTTGATAGCAATGGATGAGCCTCTTCTGGTAATTCGTACCATAGCCAGGCGCCAAAGCGTCGCGGGTCGTTAAATCGCAACATACGACCATTATCGAGGATTAAATCAATATGGTCGTGCTTTTCTACCGGGGTGTTACGCGGCAAAATACGTAAACTACCGGACATACCTAAATGCACTATGGTGATGCCCGCATCAGTGTCGATTAATAGATATTTGGCGCGGCGACGAACATTATTAATCCGTTGGCCGACAATATTTTGTGCCACGTCAGGCACTGGCCAGCGTAATGATCCATTACGGACAATGAGCTCACTGACAGTTTGGTCTATGAGATAAGGACTGATCCCAAGGCGGGTTACTTCAACTTCCGGTAATTCAGGCATAAAAACTCTTATTTTGATTGAGAAGGAACGGCAAGAATAGGCTGTAAATCGGCGCGTAAACTGGGTGGTACTTGATACCAATTCTGGTTCGACGATTGTAATAGACCTTCATTTGGAAAATAACGCCATTGTTGTGCTGTGTGAACATGATTAATCGCGATCGTGAGCGTCTGCTCTGCAAGGCTATGCTCTGGCTCGGTTTTTAATGGAGACACACTAATGTTTTGCCATGATTGGGCCCATTGCTGACAATTGAGTACTTGCTGGTGGCATTGCCATTGACCATCTTGATGACTTAGCCATATATCATCGAGGTGTAATTGCTTTAAAGGCATTTGCGAGTCAAATAAAGCCACAGCATCAGCGGGAACGCTAGCCGTTTTATCATTGATGAAAGACAGTACGGCAATCATAAATACACTGGCTCCAATAATAATATAGTTCCAACTTTTACGAGAAAGCGCCATAGTCATTACCTTTAATCGGATGATGTTATTTATCTTAAAGCAGCATTGTGCCCTGTTGATTTTTGAGTGTATCACCCAGGAGATAAAAAACGAATCGGCTCAGGAGTCATCCGTAAGTTAATCTTTGTTGTAGTATTGATACGGTTGCGGATAGGGTTTTAGGTTAACGATGAGCAATGAATTACCTGCTTTACTGCATTCCCCCGATAGTCATTACACTAATATCATGACGTCATGATATTAGTGTAATGACTATCGGGGGCGTGTTTAGTTTCAGTTACAATAAATCGGCAAATGGCTGAATAAATACAGGTCCACCAGCGGGTATGGTGTCATGGTCATCGCCAATGACGATAAGGCAATTGGCATTGACCATCGAACTGAGCATGCCTGAACCTTGTGCTCCCGTTGTACTGACATGAATTTTGCCATCAGGCCCAAGAGTATAAATACCGCGTAAAAACTCTGTGCGACCTGTTTTGCTTCGCAGTGGTTGGCTGGCAATGGCGGGAATAAATTGCGGTAGCCAGTTTGCTTCGCCTGCCATTTTACGAATAGCCGGCTGCACAAATTGTAGAAAAGCCACCATTACAGCCACTGGGTTACCCGGTAAGCCAAAAAAGAGACTTTGATTAATATTACCCACCGCAAGCGGTCTTCCTGGGCGCATATTAATCCGCCAAAAATGGGTATTGCCCACATTCGCGAGAGCCATTTTAATGTAATCGGCATTACCTACGGATACGCCGCCAGAACTGATCACAATATCTGCTTTGGTTCCGGCATCAATGAGGGTATTGGTCAGTGTCTGCTCGTTGTCATCTATGATACCGAGATCGATGACCTGACAGCCGAGCTTTTTCGCCATAGATAAAATCGTGTAGCGATTAGCGTCATAAATGCAGTTAGCTTTTAGTTGATCGCCGGGCTGACTTACTTCATCACCGGTAGAAAATACCGCCACAATCGGGCGTTTAAATACCGGTAATCGATGGAAACCGAGTGAGGCCATTAATCCCAGTTCTGCAGCGCCTAATCTTGTACCAGCAGCTAAAGCGACTTGACCTTGAGCTATATCCTCACCAGCAAGGCGAACATGTTGGCCTTTGATAATCTTGTCTGTTTCAAGCAGTATTAATTTTTGATTTTGCTCATTTGCCAGTTCGATTGCCTGAATCGTATCGGCGCCTTGTGGCACGGTAGCTCCAGTCATAATGCGCACTGCTTCACCGTCTTGTAAAATATTAGGATAGTGATGTCCTGCTAACACTTCAGCGACAACTTTGAGGGGGGCGTTAGCTATGCTATTAAAGGCAAATGCGTAACCGTCCATTGCGGAGTTCGTTTGCTGCGGCACATTGATTTCAGAAATAATATCTTGTGCTAACACATGGTTATCGATATCAATCAGGTCAACGACTTCGGGGTGATTCGTTGGTGTAATTTGTGCCAACACTGCAGCGACACCTTGCGATACACTAATACCGTTTTTATTGTTTGCGGTGTCGTCTATTTTCGCCGCTTTACTGGCATCAACCGGTAAATTGATGACTGTAGCTTGCCAGTTTTGTTGGTAGTGCTGAACAAAATCAGCAATTTGTGCCACATTGTTTAAATCTAAACGAGTTAAAGATGCAGGGACCGTCGTTTCATCACAGCAGGCGATAGCGACAATATTGTCATCATGGATATGGATCAATGGCTTATTATGTGCTGCACGATGTAGTTCAATTTTAGGTAATGCTAACTTTTTAAAGCCCTCTACCAAAACAATATCCACTTTATCGACTTCAATTTGACGCAATAAGTGTTGTAACTGGGGATCATCATCGAGCGGATCTTCGGTCATTAACGCCCAACGCATATTCGACGCCACTAAGACTTGTTTTGCTCCTGCTTTACGCATTTCGAAACTGTCTTTACCTGGAATATCGACATCAAAATTATGGTGAGCATGTTTTATGACTGCCAAACGTAAACCACGCTGATTCAATAACGGAATAAGTTGTTTCAGTAAGGTCGTTTTTCCCGTGCCGCTGTATGCACAAAAACCTAAAACGGGGATTGGCAATGGATTGGTAAATAATGTTGTCATGAAGTACCTCTACTGAATTACTTAGCGATTTTTTCTTCTACTTTATTTTTTTGTTCTAGCGTGTTGATATTAATGAATGCATTGGGTTGATCGGCAAAACTTTCTACTGCCACTTTATGCTGGCTGTACCATAAGAAAATTTTGCGATCGCCTCCATCTAAGAAAGCTTGCATCGATGTCGCCAGATGTGGTTTTAGCAATAACACTACGGGTTGTTCATACTCACCATCACTTGCAATAGCAAGGTCGGCTTGCTGTTGCTCTAAAGCCGCTAATAACCTTACGACTAAGTCATCAGGTAACATTGGGCAATCACAAGGCACGACCAGAAGATAATCTGCTTCAGTTTGCTTTAATGCGGTGACCATTCCAGCAAGCGGCCCTAGATAACCACTATCTTGGTCGCTAAAGACTTTGTAACCCCATTGTTCATACTGCTCTTGATTACGGTTAGCATTAATCATAATGCCATCGACTTGGCTTTTTAGCTTATCAATTGTATGGCAAATCATGGCTTGGCCATTAAGACTCACTAAGCCTTTGTCATTGCCACCCATGCGCCTAGCCATGCCGCCAGCTAAAATTACTGCGTCAATTTGTGGTGCCATAATGTAATTCCGTTGTATTAGCCTGATGCACTTCTCCTACTGTAGGAACATGCATGCTGGTATGAATGGTATGTTGTTTGATGTGCCAATATTGATGACATAACGCCGTCAGGCCACAGGTTTGATGGCTACTGATTAATAGTCCTGTGCCATCTTGTTTTAATTGATTAATCATCGCAAGCACTAAACTCTGCGAGTGTTTATCCATATTCGAAATCGGTTCATCGAGCATTAATAGTTTTGGTTGAGCGATCCAGGCTCTTGCGATGGCAAGGCGTTGTCGCTCTCCGCCAGATAAGTCACTGGCATGGTGGTTAAGCAAGTCAGTTAATTGAGACATATGAATCGCTTGGCTAATGCGTTTTTTTCGTTGTTCTGACGATAACGACAGTTGAGCTAAGGCATAAGTTAAGTTGTATTTGACAGACCCCTCAAACAGGTAAGGATGCTGATGCAAATAGACTGCTTTACCTAAAAGCGACGGAGTTCGCCACCAAGGTGTGGGCACAAAGCCATGACTCTCAATTTGGCCCTTAGTAGGGGACTGTAATCCAGCAAGTAACTTCATCAAGGTTGATTTACCTGAGCCATTATCACCTTGCAGATAAATGACATCACCCTGACTAAAGCTAAGTCTATCAGCACAAAATAACATCTTTTGATTAAATTTAATCATGACATCTTTAGCTTCAATACTGACTGGGTATTTAACAGTGTTATTCGCTAACGACATTTTAATGGCTCCTTGGGACGGCTTTGCCTCGCAATGAACCCAAGATGAAATTTAACACTAAGGCTAATATGAGTAACACCAGTCCTAAGGCAATTGCTTGGGCAAAATCGCCTTTGCTCGTTTCGAGGGCGATAGCCGTAGGGATATTACGAGTGACATTCATAATATTGCCACCGACCATCATAGAGCAACCCACTTCAGTTAAAATTCGACTGAAACCAGCGATAATAGCGAGTAAGAGTGGCACCCGTAATTCTCGGCATAAAGTCCACACTGCGAGTAACCAGGATGCTCCTAAGGTTCGTGATGTTTCCCAAGCTCGACGATCGACACTCGAAAATGCTGCTTGTGATAATGCTATCAATACCGGGGCGCAAATTAGCATTTGACCTAGAATCATGCCTTTTTGAGTAAATAGCCACTTTAAATCACCTAAAGCGCCATTACGGGTCAGCAACAAATAGACTAATAAACCGATTACAACGGTAGGAATGGATTGTAAAGTTTGCACTAAGTTAGTGACAATCCAACGACCTCTAAATTGGCTAAAAGCAAGGATAAAACCTAAAATAATAGAGGGAATAATCGTGATCAATAGTGCAGCAAAAGACACTGAAAAAGAAATATTAATAATGGCCCAAACATGAGGGTCAAAAGAGAGCAGCAAGCTAAATGCTTGCTGCAATAGTACTAACCAGCCATCACTCATTTTTTATAGGTTGCCTTAAACAATTGCTCTCCTTGCACTTTATAATTGTTAATCATAGTTTGTGTTGCAGGACTAATAAACCAATCGCTCAATGCTCTGGCACCCTTATGATTTAAGTCTGGGTATTTTGCTGGGTTAATTAACATGATCTGATAAGGGTTAGCTAATTTATCGCCACCTTCAAAGCTAATACTGAGATCGAGTTTAGCTTTATAAGCAATATACGTTCCACGATCGGTTAATGTATAAGCTTGTAATTCATCCGCCATTAATAACGTTTTACCCATGCCTTGGCCTACAGAGGTATAACCTGCAAAGTCTGGTGTAATGCCGGCATCTTTCCAAATGATTAATTCTTTCATGTGGGTACCAGAGTTATCACCGCGAGAAACAAATTTACTGTTACTTTGGGCAATTTTACTGAAGGCTTCAGTGACTAATTTGCTAGACTTTACTGCCGCAGGATCATTTTTAGGTCCTAATACCACGAAATCATTTTCCATAATGCCGCGCGGTTCAATACCATCGCCATCGGCGATAAATTTCGCTTCAGCATCTGGGGCGTGAGTCATCACAACGTCAACATCTCCTTGGCTGGCAAGTTTTAATGCTTTACCTGTACCCGTTGCAATAACTTGAACAGTATAACCTGATTCAGCTTCAAACTTAGGTAACAGTGCCCCCAGTAGGCCTGAGTTTTCAGTACTGGTTGTGGTTGCTAACTTAATCACTTCATTTGCCAGTGCAGTAGGGCTAAACATCGCTCCACTAAGTACCGATGCTGCTATCAGAATACTAATGCTTGCTTTGAGTTTTAACATTGCCGCTCCTTGATATATTAATCGTTATGATATTCATATTTTGGTCTGTTGATCTTTGATGATCAAAATTTTTAAACGTAAACCGTGTCGCACCTTGTATCAAAATCGCAGAGCAAGTTATGACGCCTAGCCTTCTAAGCGAATAATTTGCAACAAAGACTTCTACTTGCAAAGGCGTCACACGCTTAAGTGGAACCCTTCGGGCAGCACTTGTAGCCACTTTCTATTACTTGACCGCTTGTTCATGTAGAATGATCACATGCTATAAGCTTCGCCTCGGAGAAATGGCTATAAACTGCGTAAAAATTCATCTCGAAAGATCAACAAGCCCTAACTAAAAAATTAAATGCATTAGGAAATAACTAATTCCCAACGTAATAAGCAAGTTAAATGCCAAAGTACTTTAATGCAAATACTGTTCACGCATAAAATCGAAACTGTGAACTTGCTCCCAAGCTATGGTTATTTATATTAGACAAATTGTCCCATGATCACCTTTCTATGGTTCATAGTGACCAAGTGATTTGAATTCAGTGATACAGTATTACAAAGCTTGCCAAAGCGTCCATATAAGAGTCCATTTATGAGTCCAAATGAACATGCCAGCCCAGTAGCAAAGACCACAATGTCAGTACTCATTGTTGATGATGAACCCGGTATGCGCAGTTTTTTGATGAAAGCCTTGGCTAAAAAGTTTGCCTTGGTTGAAACCGCTTCTTCAATTGCCCAAGCTGAAGAGTTACGCAGTCATGGTCATTTCGATTTATTGATTGTGGATATTCGCTTGCCTGATAGATCGGGTATTGAATGGCATGAAGCGCTTAATGATCCCGAGCACCAATCCGATATTATTTTTATGACTGGTTACGCCGATATGGATGTGGCAATCAAAGCATTACGTGCGGGTGCGTGTGACTTTATTATGAAACCGTTTCATTTAGAGCAGATGATCACTGCCGTTGATCGTTGTATCGAAAAACGTTTGCTTAAGCGTGAGAATTTTATGCTAAAGCGTGAATTATCGCACGGTCAATCATCGACTATTATCGGTAACAGTGAAGCTATTCGCGATGTTAAAGAAGTGATTGAACGCATCGCCCCGACGAACGCTGTGGTGTTAATTGAAGGCGAGTCTGGTACGGGTAAAGAGCTGGTGGCCAGACAGCTACATCTGCTTAGTGGTCGAAGTGGTGCATTTGTGCCGGTGAACTGTGGTGCAATAGCCCCAGATCTGTTGGCCAGTGAGTTGTTTGGCCATACTGCAGGCGCATTTACAGGGGCCAAAGGTAATCGTGAAGGCTTATTTAGTTATGCCTCGGGTGGCACAATATTCTTGGATGAAATTGGCGAAATGCCAATGAATATGCAAACGGCATTATTAAGAGTGCTTGAACAGCGTGCGATTCGTCCAGTTGGAAGCGAAAAAGAAGTGGATATTAATGTGCGCGTTATCGCGGCAACTAATCGTTTATTAATCGATGAGGTTGAGGCGGGACGTTTTAGGCGCGACCTATTTTACCGTTTGAATGTATTAAATATTGTTATTCCATCTTTGCGATCTCGCCCCGATGATGTTGCTGAACTTACTCATTATTTTACCTTACAATTGTCACAAGAATTGGGTATTAAAGACGTTATTTGGAGCCACGAAGATCTGCAAGTGCTGCAGCAACATGATTGGCCTGGCAACATTCGCGAGCTACGTAATATGATTGAACGGTGTATTTTATTAGGCAAACCCCCTGCTGAATATTGGAAAAAACCTGCGTCAGTTATGGTCAACGATGCCATGGGTTACCCGCTTAATTGGCCATTGAAAGAAGTTGAAAAACAACATGTCACAAAGGTTGTTGATAATCATAACGGCAATAAATCTGCTGCTGCCCGCGATTTAGGTGTGTCGCGAAAAACATTAGATCGAAAATTTAAAGATTGGTTGAATCACGCCGAAGAAGGTCACGAGGACACATAAACGTGGCGAATTCGAAGGGTTTTTTTACACAAGTTTTCGGTATTAGTTGGCAGCAAATGCAAGCCAAAGTACGTTATCGGATCTTGTTTCTGACATCTCTGCCTATAGTATTAACCCTGGTTAGCTTAGTTTTTATAACCATATATTGGAATGTAATATATACAGGTAAGCAATTGTTTATGAAGGTAAAGGCTGATTTAGTTGTCGCTAATAGTACCTTGATGCAAGTGCAGGAACGCCAACAAGACAGTTTAGAGTCGATCAGTAAATCATGGGATTTTCAACATGCATTTAGGTTACTACAACACAGTCAGCAGCAAGCTGATCCCAAGGTTATTAGTGCGCTAAATATACTATTAGAACAGCAGCAAAAAGCATCAGGATTAGACTTTCTAAGGTTAATTCGTGTCGCAGATGCTGCCGCGGATCCCGACTTACGTTTGATGTTGCACCAAACTCAACAGAAGGCTTTTTCTGGTTTGATGGTGCTGTCAGCTAAACGTCTCGAAAGAATTAATTCAAGTCTAGCAACCCAAGCTAACATTAGCTTAATTCCCACATTACATGCCAAACAGCCTCTACAAAATATTGAAACACGTGGTTTATTAAGCCGAACCTTATTACCGATAGCCGACCAGTCGGGTAATGTATTTTGGTATTTAGATGGTGGTATGTTGTTTAACCGCAATACTGCCATCGTCGATAATATTCGTGACTTAGTGTACGGCAAAGGCACATTACCAGAACGCTCAATCGGTACCGTGACCCTTTTTCTGGATAATATTCGGATTAGTACTAATGTGCCGATGGAGCAATTTCCCAAAGACCCGAATAAACCCAATAGAGCATTAGGTACGCTGGTGTCTAATGAAGTGTATCAACAAGTACTGGTTGAAGGGCAAACATGGATAAATCGTGCCTTTGTTCTCAATGATTGGTACATCTCTGGTTATTTACCTTTACAGGATGTGCGCGGTAAACGGATTGGGATGGTTTATGTGGGCTTTTCTGAGTCTCCTTTTCTGCATAATTATTTACTCAATATTATCGAGCTCGGTACCATTTTAGTGTTTGTGTTATTGATTTCAGGTTTTCTAGTGTACCGGGGAGCAAACAGCTTATTACAGCCAATTGAGTATATTCACCAAGTGGTTACTGCGGTGCAATCTGGGCGCAATATCAGGATCGGTAAATTAGACATCAATGGTGATAATGAACTGGCACATTTAGCCGAACAATTTGACAATATGTTGGATCAGTTGCAGCGACGTAATGCCCAAATTCAATCTGCTGCAGAGCAACTTGAAATTAAAGTTGAGCAGCGTACTCGTAGCTTGCAAGATAAAACGGAGGAGCTCGAGCGTAATGTGGCGTTATTGCATGCGACCAGACAACAGCTGGTCACCAATGAAAAACTTACCGCACTAGGAGAGCTCATCGCAGGTATCGCCCATGAAATCAATAATCCTACCGCGGTAATTTTGGGCAATATGGAGCTGTTAAAATATGAACTTGGTGATAATGCTGCCGTAGTCGAAGAAGAGATCGAGTTAGTGCTCCAGCAAGTGGGCCGGATCACTACAATTATACGAAGCCTATTGCAATACAGCCGTCCAGGTGAGTTCAATGCCCCCATAACATCGCAACCAGTGACGCAAATTGTTGAAGAGATGCTGTTGTTAGCCCGCCATTCCATTGAACAACAAGAGGTCACACTGATCAAGGATTTCACTGCCACAGGTGATGTTGAAGTCAATCGTCCCCAGCTGTTACAAGTACTGATTAACTTAATGGTTAATGCCGCTCATGCGATTGAAAATAAAGGCCGAATTTGGCTACGAACATATGACTGGCTAGAAGATGGCAAAACGATTGGCGTTAAAATTGAAGTTGAAGACGAGGGCGTGGGGATTAATAAAGAAGATTTGAGTCGTATTTTTGACCCATTTTATACCACACGTAAAGATGGTACCGGTTTAGGCCTCTCGTTGAGCTATGGGATCATTAAACGGCTTGGTGGTACGATTGAAGTGAATTCGACAGTAGGTAAGGGCACCATATTTACCATTGGTCTTTACCACAAGGCAAAAGATGATCAGCAACTTGGGCCTTATGAAGGCTTACATTTTGGTGAAAAAGCACAATAAGAAAACAGCTAAAAAAAAGCCGGATGATGAATCCGGCCACAAAGAGTGTATGAGCAATGTCGTGCTTGCGAACTCTGAAAAGTGATTAAAGGTGATGAAGTCTTTAATGACTAAACCGAGTTTTGGAACGCGAGTTAATAATAATCATTCTCATTAGTGTTTGCAAGCATTTAAGGTAATATATCGCATCTTTACATTCAATTAAGCACATAAAATAATAAGCTATTGTTTTTATTAAAATGTTTATGCTTTATTACTTGTATGTAAATGTATTTTGTAAAATAAAACAGTTTGGCGCTTATTCTGGTATTAGAGGTTGGTGTTAGTCTGATTGTTATTGTTCACGCTTAGATGAACGTTACTGGAACGCGAGGCGCATCTTGCGATTAATGTGCTGATGATAATCTGTGGAATATTGTTTAGAACAACAATACTGTCATCGTATGTGATAAAAACTGAGCATATTAAATAAGTAAAGCATCGGCGGCACTGTAATTGAGCTGACGATGCTTTTTGCTTATTCACCTATCCTAACAACGATTACTTTGATGCATGAATAATAATGTCGTCATCAGTCGTGATGTCATTTAATAAAATTTTATCTTGTAGTACCTTCAATAACACCCCATAAGCCGGTAAAAACAATCCTAAGCTCACGATCAATTTAAAGGCGTAATCAACGCTAGCAATTTCTGGCCAATGTGTGGCCATAAATACATCACTGGAAGCATAAAACGCGATACTGAAAAACACTAAGGTATCGACTAAGTTACCCACTAATGTTGATGCTGCGGGGGCAACCCACCAAGCTTTGGCCTGACGTAATTTAGCAAATACAGTGATGTCCATTAGCTGGCCAATCAAGTACGCCACAAAGCTGGCAAAGGCGATGCGAAACACAAAGCTGTTCCACTCGATTAATGCACCAAATGCTTGTAATTGACCTTGGTGAAACAATACCCCGACTAAATACGACACCACAAGTGACGGTATCATGGCTTTAAGAATAATGCCTCTAGCAGCTTGTTGGCCAAAAATTCTTACGGTTAGGTCGGTAGCGAGATAGACAAATGGAAAGCTAAATGCACCCCAAGTGGTGTGGTAGCTAAACAGCTGAAATGGTAGCTGAACAAGATAGTTGCTTGCGCAAATAATTAAGATATGGAAACTGACTAATAGCATCAGTGCTCGGCGATATTTCGCCTGGGTTAACGTCAACATATTGTGGCCTTTTTAATTGGGTTAGCGCGGGGTGAGGGAACCCGCTATTAATTAGTTAACAGTATTTACTGGTGTTAACGGGACTATATAGCCTGAGTTAAGCCGATAAGTTAATACCTGTTATAGAGAATATTATCATTATAGTTTATTGGTCGTGTTTGCTGATAAATACACCACTTGATTAACCTTTTTAAGCGCATTCATGGCGGTCAGCAATCATGGGGGCGGGATAATAGCATGGGTTTTGTACAAGCGAAAGGCCTAGTCATGGCGAGCAAGCATCGTTGGAGTCAGCTTAGGAATATTAAAAATCGATTAATATAGACAATACTGTCGCTAATTTGTTTTCCAGCTCTTGCCACTCAGCTTCAGGATTTGACCCCGCAACAATACCTGCTCCGGCAAACAAGTTGATTCTTCTGGGTTCAATTAAAGCGCTGCGGATTGCAACAGAAAACTCTGATTCATGGTGATTTAAATAACCACAAGCTCCAGCATACCAACCTCTAGCGTAACCTTCTCGCTGGCGAATAAAGTTTAATGCCGCCTCGCGAGGTAAACCTCCTACGGCAGGAGTAGGATGCAGCGCCCGTAATAATTCAAAATCACTAATGCCTGGTTTTAACTGTGCTCGAATAGCGCGATGTAAATGTTGAATATGATCAAGCTTAAATATTTTAGGCTGCTCGTCGGCGCCCACATACTGACTTAATGGTGTGAGTACATTGACAATATGCTCTCTGACTAACTGATTCTCATGGCTATTTTTAATATCATCTAATAGCGCTTGAGCCAGTAATGCATCCTCATCAGGATTAAGTCCTCGCACTGTTGTTCCGGCTAATGCTTCGGTAAACAGTTCCTGTTGGCGGCGTAAATATAACCGTTCGGGTGAACAAGATATAAATGCGCGTTCAGGGCTAAATTGAAAGCCAAATTGAAAGCTATTTGGATTACGTCCTTGCCAACAGGCTAAAACAGTCCAAGGGTCAATATGGTCATTTACATCAATTTGGCTGTGGCGTGATAAGACGACTTTGGGGGTCGATTTGATAAAATTAGCTTGGGTGACCTGTTCAACTAATTCCTTCCAACGGGCAAAATTAGGTAAATCACTTCGACCCATTAACATGAGTTTATTCGGTGGTGACAAGGGAGCAGGTTTTTGCACCATTGCGATAGTATCAAGTGCAGCTTGGATTTCGTCTTCAGCGTTTCCATTCTCAAAATTAAGGTTTACTAATATCCTAACCTTATGACCGCTTCGGCGTAATTCTATTCTAGGTAATATAAAGTGTGCACGGCCAAATTCAGGCCAACATTCTACCGTGCGATCGAACGCTAAACCGCCGTAATAGCGAATGTCTTGGTGATTGGTTTTGTTACGTTGTTGCTGATAAATTTGCGCTAAGGCATTGTCGTCGACTTGGTCGGCAAAATAAAATGCCTTACATGAACCTATAGCGGCGACATCTTCATTTCTATCACGGCCATGCCAATAAATTTTAGGGTATACGGTTTGGGCACTTAACCAAGAGATTAATGGCAACGCTGGAGCATCGACTGACAGTTGCACTATAGGGTCACAGATCGGTATGCTGCGAAGTTGTTCGAGCTTAGAGATCAACTCGCTAAATTGTGGTGAAAAAAAGTGACCTTTCAATCTGTGCCTCTCGTACATCAACATAAGCGTTAACGTTAATAAACAGATGAAAAAGTGTCAATTAGCAAGATTAAAGTGTGTGATCTGAATTGCTAATATAGCCATGAGATTTTGGTAATGCGTCTGTTAGGTAACTATGTTAAAGAATTCAGCTATTGGCTAGTGTTATCGGATCGTTATAGAATGAAAAGCAATGTCGAACATCTCGTCGAGTCATTGTTAAGGTACCATCGATATTTGTGTGATGATCTGAAGTAAAAATTAGCTGAATTGAGTAAAGTAGTTCAAAATATCACTAGAAATTGCAAGTCAGATTTCGTTTTTTAGTTTCGTCTCCCGGAGTAATTTGTACAATGAATGATTCTGCCGAATCAAGCAATGTCATTAAAGTCCCTATCGATAAACTTGCTTTAGGCATGTTTGTTACCGCGATAGATCATCAGAACGGTAAAGTAGCCATCCGTAATCCCGGACAAATTAAATACCGTGATGCAATTGTCAAACTTAAAGCCAACAATATTGCATTGGTGTGGGTTGATATTGAACGCTCTTCAGACACCTGTGGATTAAAAAAAGCAGAAAGAGCAAGCTCTGCTAGCAGCCTATTAATGCGTAAAGCGACGGTCACTCGAGATGGTCAGCGAGGGCAAGCTAAAAAGTTACTTGCTGAAGCCAAGGGGCTTATCAAAAAAGTAATGTCTGAAACCTTCGAAGGTAAAGCTATCGAAGTGGGTCAATTTGAAGATGTTGCTGATAAAATGATTGAGTCGGTTATGGATGATGCCGACGCATTTAAGTGTATCTCAGCACTGCGTAGCAAAGATGCTTACTTACTTGAACACTCTATCAATGTTGCCTTTTTGCTCGTCACCTTTGGCAAGCACCTTAAGCTTGACCGCGAATTGCTTAAGCAAATGGCGGTTGGGGGGATTTTACATGATATCGGCAAAATTAAAGTTGATAACGAAATATTACACAAACCAGGTAAGCTGACCCCAGAAGAATTTGAACACATGAAATTGCATCAATTTTATGCAATTGAAATCATGAATGAAACAACAGGACTGTCGCAAGTGAGTAAAGATGTGTGCTTAATGCATCATGAAAAGCTTGATGGCCGCGGTTATCCTAATGGCCTCAAAGATGAGCAACTTCCTCTGCATGGACGAATGAGTTGTATTGTAGATATTTTCGATGCGTTAACCGCTGCTCGTTGTTACAAAGAAGCCATGAGCCCCGCGGCAGCATTTAAAATATTGATCAGCTTGACACCATTTCATCTTGATCAAAAACTGGTATATGAGTTCATCCGCTGCGTGGGTATTTACCCTGTCGGCTCATTAGTACAGCTATCGGACCTGCGTGTAGGAATTGTATGGGATGCTAAAGGTCGCGATGCCTTGCATCCTATCGTTAAGTGCTTTTATTCAATCAAGCATAAGCGCTATACCGAAGTGACTATGGTGGATTTACTTAAATCTGAGTTAAATATTGAGCGAGGCGTATCGCCAAGTATGCTCGATGTCGACCCTAGCCCTTTTTACTAAATGCCAGTAAAGCCCTGTGAGTGAATAGCAATCACTAATGGCCAATAATCTGTTGGTACATGGGTGCTAACTTAGCTAGTAACGCATTACGTGTTGCGATAGGAATATGCTGTTGTTTAAGGGCTTCAATCAAATGGCCCACTAAGGCATCAAAGTCGGCTTGGCTAATGTGCAGTCCGATATGGGCATCATACATAGATGCTCCTTGATAAAGACACTCACCGCCAGTGACAACACATAAATGCTCAATCAGCCGTTGACGAAAAACACTGATGTCGGTTTGTTCAAAGTGATGCAAGAGGCGTTTGTCTTGGGACAAATTAACCAGGAAATCGTCGGTGATCATACTGATGCCTTTGTTTCCCCCCAGCTGCTGGTAAAGGCTTGTTGGTTGGCTTGCGCAGCCAGTAGACAGTAATAACAGTGCGCCCAATACCAGTAGATGATGTTTAAAAGCATTCAGCATTACAGTGTTCCCTCTACGGATAAATACCACCCTTGTTGCTGCTTAAATCCGGCAATACTGCCTAAATCGACATATGCGCCGACAACCGAAAGGTGTTTATTAACAAACCAGGCGACAAAAATATCTTGCCAATCTTGCTCTTGCGCAAAACTCAACTCATCTGGTTTTTGTTTGTACTCATAACCCAGAGCAATATTATCAGTTAATAACACCGCGATAGAAGCTTCGGCTTGTAAGGTGTAATCGTTGTTGGTTGCAGTGCCAAATCCGAGTAAACCTGTTTGGTTTGCTTTGGTGGCTCTCAGGGTTAGGTTGGTCACAAGGTTACGGCCTGCAATGGCTTCAAAATAGACCTTGCTAGCGGCCAAATACACATCTAACCCCCAATCATCTCTTGCTCCTACCGCTTGTGGTAAGGCAAAGTCATCAACACGTTTGTACTGTAATCCTAAGCTGATTTGCGGCATTGAGGTATAGAGTACTTCACCAGCCAGTTTGTATTTTATGCCTACAATATCTTGGCCTAGTTTGCCGCCCAGAGTGTCTAAATCAAAAGTTTGTTTGGCAATACTCAGTTCAAAGCGATTATCAATGCTTAACGATGCTCCCATAGAATGCAGGGTAAAGTCGTCAACATAAACGGCGGAGTTCATCGCGGTTAAAGACCATTGATCAGAGCTTGCATAACCATTAATTACCGCCCAAGTTACTATGCCACCTCCGGCACTACCTTCAATAGTGGTTGCACCGCCAGTGGCGATAATTTTGCTCGTATCAGCTTGGGCCTGCGTCACGATTAGGCTTAATAGCCCGGATAATATAATGCATATGATTTGATACATTAGCGCACCGTATCTTCATTAGAATGGGACATTAGATTGATTGAATTGTTGAAACCATACAATAAAATCATCCGCTTTTAATGGCTTAGAATACACATAGCCTTGAATTATATCACAATTAAGCTTGCGCAAAATATCGATTCCTTCTGCGGATTCTACGCCTTCAGCCACTACGGATAAGTTAAGTCCCTTAATTAACCTAATGCTAGTATCAACGATCATTAAATCAGTGGCATCGGTATGAATATCTTTAATAAAACTGCGATCAATCTTCACTTCATTGACCGGTAATAATTTCAAATAGGCTAATGAAGAGTGTCCTGTGCCAAAGTCGTCGATGGCAATCGATATACCGATATTGCGAAATTGCTGCAAAACCGCAATCACCGTTTGCGCATCTTTCATCACCGCACCTTCAGTGACCTCTATCGATAGGGCGGTAATGGGTAAATTATTGCTAATGAGTAATTGTTCAATGTCCAGTGGTAGCTGAGGATTGGTTAAGTCGTGGGCGGATAAATTAATCGCGACCGTAAGTGAAATACCTTGTTGCTGCCATTTTGCTAGCTGTTTTATGGTGGTATTGAGCACCCACTCGCTAATAATCGAGATATTACCTGAGTTTTCAGCTAAGCGAATAAATTCATCCGGTGGAATAAACCCTAATTCAGGGTGCAGCCAACGGATCAGGGTTTCTGCTCCATGGCAATGATTCGTCTGAATATCAACTTTGGGCTGAAACACTAAATGCAGTTGCCCTTGACTTAGGGCTATCGGTAAATCGCGGATGATCATTAATTCACGCAGATAGCGCTCATCTTCGCCTTGTTGATAAGTGGCAATACTTAATGATTCCATGCGGGCTTGGTTTAAGGCAATTTCAGCATGGCGAATCAAGGTATCGATATCATTACTGTCATAGCCTCGGGATAAATCTACCATCCCTACACGAACATTGACTGTGATTTTTGATCCTTGAATGGCAAAGGGTTGAGTTAATAAGCGTAAATAATTATCAAGCTGTTGATCATCAATACCAGGTTGGAATAATAATAAAAACGAGTCGCCATCTAAGCGCGATATTAACTGTGCTGTTGGAGATAAGCTTTCTAAGCGACTGGCAAACAATACCAACAGATCATCGGCATTGGCAAAGCCAATAATGTTATTCAAATGACGAAAGTTTTTGATGTCTATCATCACTAAGTTGCCATGCATTTTGCTTAGCAGCTGACTAAGGAGTTGTTTAGCTGCTACGCGGTTATACAAGCCTGTGAGGTTATCGTGCTGTGACTGGTACACTAAGTCATTTTTGCGTGACTCAATATTTTCACGCATTATCGATAGGGTGTTGGCTAATACTTGTAACTCTGCGGGAGCACCTTTAATTGGCGGAGGATTTTCGCCTTGGCCCACTTTGCGGGCAAAATTAACCAATCCATAAATAGGTTTGGTTAAGCCGCCAGCAAACCAGGCTGCAATCATAAAGGCCAGTAAACAGGTTATCGCAAATACAAGTAACATGTTATTGCGTAATGCATCGTAATTTTGCTGCCACTTAATATTCGATTGGTGTAATACCGCTAATTGATTATCGCTATTGTTGTCTAATGCAATGGTGGTAGATAAATAGCCCAGTGGTACGTCGTCGCTGACCACATCGATAGTTTGGTCTAATTGATCCATCTGCGCTAAAACATCTTGTTGCTGAGCGGTTGGCAGGGTGGAGACTATTTCAACTCTGTCAGCCGACTGGTTAATGAAACTAATATCGATCCCGGTAATGGTTTTTGCTTGGTCGGCGACGTTTTTATCCATCGCAAAGCCCATACCAACCCAAGCGATTAATGTAGGTGCTTTAACGGGCTGCAAAACAAATTGGTAGCTACTGTGATCATAATTAAAAATTTCGAACGTGGTTGAGCGATTTTTTGTTAATGCAAATAACTCATCAATATTCGCTTTAGTCAGGCCTTGTAAACTAGATGACAGCAGGGTTCCCTGCGGAGAGAGTAGAATAGCGGCATCGGCATTAATCCGACGGCCGTGGTTCGCTAAAACGGATGATATTGTATCTTGCTCGCCGGTCGCGACCGCGCGCTTAAAGCCAAAGTCAGCACTTAATAATGACAAACTTTGGTTAAGCTGCTTGTTGCGATTTGACAACATTTCGACAAAAACGTTAGAGCCAATTTTAAGATTTTGAGTTTGTTGTTGGCGGAAATCTCGTTGAGTTGCGCTTAACACAAACAAGGCAGTAGTTAACTGCATTAAAGTTAATATGAGTAAAAATGCAATGAT
>Ga0208031_1000161_pt1 | contig 18745 bp, 13 predicted proteins | sample MalvirAntarct_38_FD_184252 | JGI IMG/M metagenome (GOLD analysis project Ga0208031, IMG submission 184252) | Marine viral communities from the Global Malaspina Expedition - Malaspina viral metaG Antarct_38 (SPAdes) (version 2) | ecosystem: Environmental > Aquatic > Marine > Oceanic | place...
TATGGCGATATTGAATCGTTTGTCTATTTCGAAGTGGCTCATGGATCCAGCGTTGTAACATGCGACTGCCCATAGGCGTGGCAGTATTATCGAGTACCCACGACAGGGTATTTTCACGCCCACCAGACAAGTTTTGCGTTAATTCTAAGTTACGTCGCGTCGCGGCATCTAAAATAATGGATTCAGATTGGTTAAAACGCACAATCGAATTAATGTGTGGCAGTGCCATCTTTTGCGTATCTTTGACATACTGCATTAAACAACCAGCAGCTTGTAATGCTAAGCGTGCATCATTAATACCAAAGCCATGTAAATCTTTGGTACCAAATTGACCAAGCAGTAAATTTACGCAAGTATCATAATCAAATTCCCACTCTGGACGGCGACGAATACCTTTCATATTATTGATTAATAACATGTCAGTAAAATCTTCACTGTAGAGCAACTCGGCAGGATTAGTACGTTGTAATTCAGCTTCTAGGGCTTCACGAGTGGGTAATTCAGCAACCACAAAACGACCTGATGAAATATCTAAGGTAGCGTATCCAAAACCGTTTTTACCTTGATAAAGCGCTGCCAGTAAATTGTCGTGTTTTTCTTGAAGTAAAGCCTCGTCCGTTAAGGTACCAGGAGTCACAATGCGTACTACTTGGCGCTCAACTGGGCCTTTTGATGTCGCAGGATCACCAATTTGCTCACAAATGGCTACAGACTGGCCGATATTGACTAGTTTAGCTAAATAGCCTTCTACAGCATGATAGGGGATTCCAGCCATTGGGATAGGATCGCCGCCGCTTTTTCCACGAGCAGTAAGTGAAATCCCCAGCATTTCAGAAGCGCGCTTAGCATCATCGTAAAACAACTCATAAAAATCACCCATTCGGTAAAACAATAACATATCAGGATGGGCCGCTTTTAAGCCTAAATACTGACGCATCATCGGGGTGTGTTTTTCTAAATCGCTGGTATCAATCACTGTCATTATGAACACTTCACTATTAATCAATCTTAGGACGTAAATCTTATGAGGCTAATCTTAACAATATTTGCCCCTAGGGTATAAATAGATTCAAACAAAAAAGTATATGGAGATAAAATATTGATGTAAAAAGGCAATTCGCTAAGGTTTAAAAAAAATTGCCCTCAGCACTTGATACTGTATGACTATACAGTATACTGATGAACATAATGAAATGGTTTACATCATTTCACCTAAGTCAAAATAGCATTTTACTAAACGTATTGAATGCCTTAAGAGGGTTTTATAATGAAGGTTGATCCAAACAAAGAGAAAGCGCTAGCCGCCGTATTAAGCCAAATTGAAAAGCAGTTTGGTAAAGGCTCAATTATGAAGTTGGGCGAAGATCGCACAATGGATGTTGAAACTATCTCTACCGGTTCGCTTTCATTGGACATCGCACTTGGTGCGGGTGGTTTACCAATGGGACGTATCGTTGAGATTTACCAAAGCCAAACTTTAAGTGGTTCACCTAGATTAAACCCCTCTTTAATCGCTGCCTAGAACAAGTTAGACGCAAAGAACCGGTTCATAGCGTTTCCAATATTCTAATTTGATATGAGCTGTATATATTAACAAGTGGTGATGGTGAATACATATTCACCTTGAAGCAAAAAATATGCAAGGGTTATAACATGTCTAAAACAGATGAAAATAAACAAAAAGCACTTAACGCTGTATTAAGTCAAATTGAGAAGCAGTTTGGTAAAGGCTCAATTATGAAATTGGGTGAAGACCGAACTATGGATGTGGAAACTATTTCAACAGGTTCTTTATCTTTAGATGTTGCTCTTGGTGCAGGTGGTCTCCCTTTAGGCAGAATAGTCGAAATTTATGGGCCTGAGAGTAGTGGCAAGACCACTTTGACTCTTGAAGTGATTGCCGCAGCGCAACGCGAAGGTAAAACCTGTGCGTTTATTGATGCTGAACATGCTCTTGACCCAATTTATGCTAAAAAGCTAGGCGTAGATATTGATAACTTACTTTGTTCACAGCCAGATACAGGCGAACAAGCACTAGAAATTTGTGATGCGTTAACTCGTTCAGGTGCTGTAGACGTTATCGTTGTCGATTCTGTTGCAGCGTTAACACCAAAAGCAGAAATTGAAGGTGAAATTGGTGATTCGCATATGGGCCTTGCTGCTCGTATGATGAGCCAAGCTATGCGCAAACTTGCTGGTAACCTTAAGCAATCAAACACACTACTTATTTTTATTAACCAAATTCGTATGAAAATTGGTGTTATGTTTGGTAGCCCAGAAACGACTACAGGTGGTAATGCACTTAAATTTTACGCATCTGTTCGTTTAGATATTCGTCGTACCGGTGCGATTAAAGATGGCGATGAAGTCATCGGTAATGAAACTCGCGTTAAAGTGGTTAAAAATAAGATTGCAGCTCCATTTAAGCAAGCTGAATTCCAAATCCTTTATGGACAAGGTATTAACCGTACCGGTGAACTGGTCGATTTAGGCGTTGCGCACAAGTTAGTTGATAAAGCGGGCGCTTGGTATAGCTACAAAGGCGAAAAAATTGGTCAAGGCCGCGCTAACGCCGGGAAATATTTGGTTGAACATCCGGACGTTGCAAAAGAGATAGATACTACACTGCGTACGATGTTACTAAGTTCTGCTGTGCCAGCATTTTCATCTGATTCTGATGAAAATATTGATTTAGAGACTGGCGAAGTTTTCTAAATTTGCTAATATCTAGAGAGTTAAGAATTAACTCTCTAGATATTCAGTAAATCGAGCAAGTAATTTGGAACGAAAAAGCTTAAATAGAAAACGAAAGTTTGAATCTAACAAAAAATTCAAAAATTTATATCCCCATTTCCTTCAATGCATTTATCAGTCATATGAAAAGTACATTTCTCATTCATTAAATACAGAAATAACTGGAAGTGATTCCATATATCTAAGAATAAATTACTTCTTTATTTTTCTCGCCAATAACAATTCTGATTCGACACTAAATCTAGTTAAACAGATAAATCGTTTCGGGTATATGGAAATAAATTATTTATATTGGCAATTTGCTCTTGATTCTTACCGGGAATATATATTAAAAACCTTTGGTAAAGGAGTGAATGCTAATAATTATTTAGCTTGTATCTCGTCCTTTCTTAAATATTCTGCATCAGACGGCCTTTGTCCTCATGGTTTAAGACTTAAAGGTTTTTCGTTGCCTTTTAAATTGTCAAAGTCTATGATTAATAACAACAAGTCTTCAGGTTTTACTTTGGCTGATACTGATAGGATTATTGAAGAATTAGGCCTCGAAGGTAATCATGAACAACTAAAGTCAATACTTTCAAGCATTGTTAACAGTACAGGGAAAGAAATTAAATCTATTGATGATTTAATACGAGGTACTTGTGATTTTTTGAGCGATAACTTAAAGCTTATTAGAATAAATGCGGAAGTTAGGCTTAAAAGAATTATTATAAAACATTTAATTGCTATTCGATCCGCTAAAAAGAAAGAAAATATTAAATTAGCATCAAAAATTAAGCATTTATTGAAGCTTAGAGATGATGTTCTCTATTCCGAGTTTTATAAGGGAAAAGAGTTAAAAGCAATTCGAACTGAAATAAAAGAGTGTGGAAAAGATGGGGTTTCTGCTTATATTTTCCATTATCATGAAGGTATTTCTCCACGCTGTGTTAGTGAGAGTAACGATCGTACACCTTACCATAATAAAAGGCTTTATGGCTATTTAAGCAGTATATGTAAAGAGATTGGTTTCAGCTTACTAGATGATATAAATGATAATTTTAACCTTCACAGTGAGGCTCAAATTTTAGCACAGTGTATCTTATATGTTGATACTTCAAATAATGAAACCAGTATTAGATTCCTAGATGCAGAATGTTTAATTGAAAGCGGTGGTGTATACCATCTAGTAGATAATAAAAATCGTGCGAATATGACAAAACGACCACTGTTTTCATGTGATTTAGATCCGAATGAAAGTCGAACCGATTCTCTTATATTCGGGAAAGAATTGAAATTGAGTGTGCCTAAAGTAATTAATTATCTCAAATCAGCTACCAGTAGTTATCGAAAATATACAAAGAAACAATATCAAAACCGATTGTTTTTGACCCTATATAAGAATAAAACTTTTAATAACAACGGCTATTTTCACGCACCGTTAAGTGGTGTTTACACTGCTAAACTTTTTGCTTCAATTATATCCGAGTTAACATTTGGTGCAGTCAAGGTATCTCCTAATATGATTCGTCCAAGTAGCTTGCTATTAACTGCTTTAGTGACAAAAGATCCTATTCGGGTTATGAAGCAGGGGCGCCATACATCAATATCTTCTGTAATGGCGTATTTAAAGCATATGGCTCTGATTTTTAATTATGAGTTAGATATACGAACTTTTCAAAATGTGCTTGAAGCTATGGTAACTTTAAATATAGATGAGTTTGTTGATTATGTAGGTATCGATCGTGCTGATTACTTGGCAAGTACGATTCAAGCGAAACAAATTCTAAAAAATCAATTTGGAGGGGCTTTTTGTAAAGATCCTTCAAATGGTCCTTATACTACAAATGGAGCGATCTGTAATCAAGTTCAGCATTGCCCAATATGTACCAATAGACGCTTGGTCCTTGTTGCTAGCAAGTATTCTATATTACAAACTTTGATGTGGGATGAAGCATTAGAAAAGGCCCTTGAACGATTTGGTGAGAAAGAAATGTCTAAGTGGTTGTTATGGAATGCCTTTAATAAATATGCACTTGCTGAATATAAGCAAAACCGGGATGTTAGTTATGAGTTGTTAAGTGCAAAAGTTCTGTTTGAAAAGTTACAAATCAATCCTTATTTTAAGGTATTTAACTTATGATGCCATATGATCTTGCTTTGCAAAAACTCGCTCTTGTGGTTGATTTGAGCGTACTGGCACGACCATCTTGTGACAAACTTTTAAATTCTTTTATTGATAATAAATGGTCATTGTTACTTAATGGAAAAATATTTGAAGTTGATTTCAATAAAAGACTTGACTACCAACATTTATTAACAGATAGCCCTACTTTACTTAATACAGTAAAGTGGCTTATTTTGTTATCAATTGTAGATTCACGGGCTACAAATTCGCCCTTAGATTGTGAGGGTTCTATTAACAAATATCTGAATCATGTTTTATACTTTATTCGATATTTAAGATGGAAAATAGGTTTGCGTAACCCCAATAATGCAACTTCAAAAATTATCCGTGATTTTGCAGGAAATTTACACAAGACTGTAGGGTATAATTTAGATTATTTACGTCGAATTAACACTCATAAAACTGGTTTTAAGCATTATGTGAAAAAAGTAGAAGGTAAAAACACAAAAAATCGTTCCTCATTTGATATTAACTCTTTAATGTTCGACCTTGGTATTCCAACCAACAGTTGGTCCTCTTATAAAGAACTTGCTGATATATCGTATGATCTACGAGAACAGTATGAAATAAAAAAAGGGGTGACGATTAAAAATTCAGGTAAAAAAAAGTCTCTATATCAGATAAATTCCTCGTGGACTATTGAAAAGTATATTAGCTCATTAAATCGTACGTTATCAATTGCAACTTACTTTCCATCTCTTGTTTCCATGATGCCAACGGGTATAGCACCTATTTCATCTAGTGAGCTTAAAGTTATTGTACAAAAAGCCAAACCATATGGGAAAACAAAAGATGTTCCCTTTTTTGTAATGAAAAAAGCAATCGAACGCTCAATTGAATTTATTTTACATTATGGTTTACCATTACTAAAACATCGAAATAAATCATTGGAACAATTCACTTGCTTGGCGAACTCTAAGCCTAAATATAATCTTGCAGATTTAAGTAAAGAGTATTTTAGGAAGTATCCAATTATAATTGATGGCTACAAAGAAATATTCCCAACTATATCCTTAACTAACTTTGATAAATGTCAAGGGAGAACTTCGAGTTTAGATATGAAGAGTAATTGGGCCATGGCTACGGAATTATATACGAATGGTTTAACTCTCGTTGAAATAGCGAAGAAATACAGTACAACCAAAAGTACTATTTTTCTATGGATCAAAAAATATAACGATCCATTTAGAGAACAATCACAAAATTATAGTTTAACGTCTTTTTTATGTCGACATATGATGGTTGCGATTAACTTAGTACTCTGTTTCTTTACTGCCCGTCGTAGCGTAGAAATACAATCACTTAAAGCAGGTTGTATAACTAGTACTGCATCAGGTCATTGGATTGAAATGTATGTAGCTAAAACATATAAGATTAATGATCAATTTCCCGCAACCAATTTGATGAAAATTTGTATCGAATTACTTGAAGACATTAGTCTTCCAGCTCGAAAAATAAGTGGCGATAGCTGCTTGTGGCAGTATAAAAATTTGTTAAATGATGATGTATCTAAGTTTTATTTTAAATCTTGCCGCTCTGCATATTTCAAATTTATCGACATTAAGGATGAATATTCTTGGACATTTAGTCAACATCAGTTTCGTCGTTTTTTTTCTGGCATGTTTGTTAATTATTTTGGCGGTCGTGTTGATACGCTCCAATATTATTTGCGACATGAAAATATAGCTATGACTTATGATTATTTAAATTCAATCAGCGAAGATTATGGTCAGGAATCTAGTATGCGTATCGCTATGATAGATGTACTCGAGGAACATTATTTACAGAGTGGCTCATTTAATTCATCATCAGAAATTGGAATGAAATTTAATCAGTGTGCAAATAAACTTAAAGCTGTTAGTGAAAACAGGATAAGGCTTGCCTATGAAAAATTCATCTTTGATGAGGATATTATATTCGAAATGATTGAAGGTGGTCTATGTGTTGGGAATACCAAATCCTTTAAACGTAAGTCGAAATGTATTGATGATGCAGAGAGGATACATACTTATAGTGCTTGCTACCAGCAATGTAATCTTTGCCCCAATAAGCTAACTTTAGAAAATTGGTTCTACACAAGTATGGAAAAACAATGTTTATTTTATCCAGTAGACTCTATCATTTTTAAAGCTGTATGCAGCTAAAGGATTCAAAATATGCTTAAAACTCAAGCCGCAAATAAAAAGAACCTTGAAATAATTAAGTATAAGATTGACCAGAAAATCGAGGTTGTTAAAAACATATCGAAAAATTCAGTTATCCTTGGTGAGTTTATTCAAGAACTTTCTGAGCAAAAGAAAACAATTAGTGTTAATTGGTTTTGTCGTTGGCATTGCGGATTGAGGAATGTTCACTCTTTCAGCAAGTCATCCAAAACTTACAAAGACAATGCAAAAAGAATAAATCAACAGGTCGAGGAGCTAAAATTAGCAATCCAACTATTTACCAATAAAAGCACGTCAAAAAAAATCAAGTACGAAGACGTTTATCGGGAAATGCTGCATAGGAATGCCGCATTGACCGAGGACTTGCTAAATGTGAAGCGCAGTCTGATTCGACATTTGGAAGAGTATGAACGTCAAAATGCTCAGATCATAGATTTAAATGAAACAATCATGAAGTTAGAACAAGACAATCGAAGTTTGTTGAGTAAAACAAAAAAAATTCATTTAAAAACACTTACTCGAATAAAATAAGGTTAACAACGTGAAGTTTTTTTTGCATTCGACAAATTTAAATTCTAGTGACGAAGTCGTAAAAGGTTTTCTTATAGGCTTCCCTAATGGACATGTTTTCTGGGATGCCACAGAATATCTAATTGTTCGCGCTAATATTGATTCCGTAAATACACTTTATAACAGTGCACTATATTTGGTTAATTTTTTCAATTATCTTTTAAACATATCTTCTTTAGATCAATCTTCAAGTAGTGAAATATATGAAAGTAAAGTTTACTCTATCAAATCTATTGACTTAGAGGAATATTTAGATTTTCTTTTTAAAGGGAAGAACCAACTCAAGGCTTCATCCGCAAATCAAAACCTAAGCACAATAGTTTCTTTTTACTGGTGGTTGCAAGTTAATGCTAAAACTAATGTTAAATATTTATGTGGATGGGCTGATATAGAAAAGAAAAATCCTGTACATCAAATTAAAGTGCTGCCTTGTAAATCAAATCGCACTAATAAAGATTACATAAATCCTTATAGAAAGAGGATATTATCTCCAAGTACTCCTCTATTCGTCCCAACTAGAAACCAAGTTAATTTGCTTTCTGAGTTAGTTATTCATAAAGCAAATAAAATGGCCCCAAAAAATACGGAAGATATGGCCCATATGTATCGGATTCGAAACCTTCTTGTTTTTGATTGGATGTCACAGGCTGCTTTGCGCAGGGAAGAAGCACGATTATTACGATGTGAAACAGTTGAGCGAGCTTTACTGCAAGCTAAAGCTGAAACTGATGGGTTGCAAAAGCATTTAGCGCTAATTAACGGTGAAGCGCTAAAACCAAAGTTGGTTAAAAAAATGATAAATGTTTTAGTTAAGCATGGAGCCAAGGGCGGGAAGTCGCGAATGGTTCAAGTGACTCCTGAATTGCTGGATAGAACAATTAGTTATATCGACTTTGAACGTGCTTTTATATTAAATTCTGGACACTGTCGGGATACTGGTGAAGTGTTTATTACTACTGCCAATAAACGTAAAAATTGTTCAGCAAGTATGTCGGATACATATATTTCGTCACTTGTTACATTTGAGTTAGATCCTGATGCGTCTAAAAGGCCTTTGGTAAGGTGTAATCAATTTAAAACCTTAAAGGTTACTCCTCATGCATTGCGTAGATACGCAATAACTAATTACGGATCTTTATTATTACACATTGAACGCCTTAACCGTCGGGCAATGAGCAAAGCATCAACTAATGACTTTGATAGTATGCTTAATAAATTGAAACGGTTTGCTGGTCATAATAGTATCGATACAACATTGAAATATTACTTTGATTTATCTCAGGCAATTGTTAATAATGATATAGGTTCCACTAGAGCTGAAGTAGAATATCTGCGCCAATTATTGGCAATGTTAGAGAATAAGTTAATATAGTTGAATCGAGCTATCGAAGAATCTTTAAGTTATTTTTAATGATTCATCTGCTAATCCTTAATTCACAATTGAGTACGTTGTGATAGACCGTTACCCAAATTGGTTACAATCTCACTTTATGTTAGTCGTAAATTTCGGTTCGCTTTGACTAGCTTGCAAAGTACACATCAGCCTCCTTTAGGATATTACGCCCATCAGTCTGACGTTTAACCTCAGCATTAAATTGACGTGTTTCTTCTTGTTCTACCGATTGATTGGCGGGCACTTTAGCTTTGCTTATCCAGTAATAAAGTGACTTACCTGATATGCCCAATCGCCTAGACAAATCAGGTACTGAGTCTGAGGGATCCCAACGAATTTAATAGGATGCTTGTGGTTCCCTTACTAAATTTTGAAGCACCTTAATTGCTGACATCCAATGCCATTTCAACAGCTTCAAATTCTCACCTTTGTAGGCTCTCAAGCCAATAAATTGGTTTGAGAGCACGTTGCGGTGCTTTATTGAGTTAGCTTGATATTGCCTGTGCTTATCAGCTGCTTTGACAGCCAAACCAAGCAGGTAAAGTATAAATTGTGATAAACAAGCTATGAGCAGGAGTACACCTAATTTATGTTGATCCCTTGTGCCGCTATCATCCATTTTTAGCCCTGTTTTAACATCTCTAAAGCTTTCTTCTATCTGCATCCTCGTAGCATAAATTTTAACGATTCTTTTAGCTGTAGTACTTGAGCTACAAAGTGATGTCGCTAGTAGCCAAGGCTCTTTCTGCACTTGCTCGAGATTGTTTACTCCGTCTAGCTTTGTCACCTGTGGCCACTTTATCTTTTCGACCTTTTGCGTTGCGTTTGAAAATGACTAAACGTGACTTAAAAGATACTGCTCACCTAAAAAGTAAACGCCAAGGTTTTTGGCTCTAGCACTTGCTTGAACATAGAGTTGCTTAACGGGATACCAGTCATCCACAAGGTGTGTTCGGTTTCTAAATCGACCTACGTAATCCCAGTTAAGCGACAAAATTTGCTTAAACCAAGGGATCCGAAAACCTGCATCGGTTACGATGATAGGCTTGCAGTCATTGGGTAGCATAGCCTTAAGTTTTGTCAAAAAGCGTAAATGGGTTTTAGGCTTCTCTTTTTGTTTAGTGGATGTATTTCTTCATAAAGTGTCAGTGAACGTCCTTGAGCTGCTAGTGATGCTCGAATGAGAAAATGCTGCTTTCGGTTATCAAGATCTGACCAATCGATATGAATGATTGGTTGCTTCATTTTTCCGACTAGCAAATAGGTCATACGGGTGTATATGAACTCGATATCACGATGTAAGTGACCATTACTACAGAGCCTATCCACACGTTTAATCTTATTTTTTCAATGGCTTGACTCTCAATATCACGACCAAGACCGTGATTGATAGGGAGCCACCATTCATTGCGCTTTCGATTGCAGAGAATAAACTCTGTCGGCGAGTTTTGTGCATTAACGGGGTGGCAAACGATAGGTATTTTGATAAAACTTGTTTTGCATTCATGGCATCTACTCGTGGTAATTTTTGTTTGGCGATAAATTTGATCACCAAATGTCATGAATGTTCCCACCTAATTTAAAATATCTTATTGTTCCTGTTTGTTATTTCATGGGGATTCGTCAGGTACTGAGTAACCTTTTTCAACCACTTGGCGTACGGCTTCTTGTTTAAATTCTTCAGGATATTTTTTATTCAAAACACTTTTTACCTTACTTCGGTTTTTATGTAAAAAGTGTCTACTTATTTAGGGTAAGACCATTATCAGTATTTATCGTGCCAATACCTAGGGATTAGAATTGGATCATAATCATGTTGTTATTATCTGAAGTGATAAATCTTGCAAAAAACGCTACAGAGCGTATAACTTAACTATTAAAGTTTAAGGAATAAATCTCATGTCAAAAGACTTCAGCTCTATCAAACAAGAGAAGCATTCACGACAAAAAAACTATGCGAATCGAGTTTTGGCTGGCAATATTTCTTCTGAGAATCGTTGTGTTTTGGTCGGCTGCAGAAAGTCTAAAGTCAATTTAGTTGTTCCAAAATCTATCTAAATATATTTTTAAACTCGATGCTGCTGAATTAGTACCCCATAAAATCCATACTAACATCCAAGCAGTAAAAGCGATGAAGGTTGGTAAATCAACCATATAAATGCAAAGACTCTAAAATTAGAACGTCTGGATTACCCCCAAAAGCATCTCCCATTACAACGAAATAAATTGAAATTTTTCAAGATATGTGCCATCCACGTAAATTATTTATGCCCTTTTATCATTTAGAGTTGAAGCTAATTCAAGCTTCATTCATTTGAATTTTCCATACGAAAACTAATGTGAGATTAATCTTGTCTAGAAAACTAGTGACTTACCAGAGGCCATCGCTAGTCATAAACGGCAACAGCAGCATCTACAATTGATTTATTGTCTCTTCGATTTGGTCATATCTAGTAATATAATATTTATCAAGCGAATGATCACTTCAACTATGATGCGTTAGGGATACTATCTGTATCAGGCTAAAGTATTCCATCGAGAATTTTAAAAACTACTGGTAGATCTTCTTTGTATGTAGCTATGTAGTTAGAGGTAATGATCTTTGCAACTTGGTCTTCAAGTCTTTTACTTTTAATGAACTCACCATGCTCACGCCAATATTGTTTCATTGTAGAAATCTCAAAGCCACCCGTTAATCCATTCTCTGTGGGCTGATAACTATCTCCATATTCTCTTCCATGAGTACGAGTAAGATTCATTAAGCAGTGATTAACAAAATGAAATATATTGTTCTCATTAATATTCGGATTGAAACAGACATTAAAAAAGTAATCATTCATTATCTTAGCTATTCCGCTCAAATCCTCTGAACCACTCTCATCATAAAATCCGCAACCAACACCTCTTTCAGGTGGCGTTGAATTACACAATTGATAAGTAACAAATATTTTTAAAGCAGATCTAGCTGAATCTATTTTATATTCCAAAGAATCCGTTTTTTGGTTCGAAGCATCTTCCTCGCGCTCAGCAAAGTAATATTCAGCTTCGCCCAAGAAATCTTTGTTAGGAGTATCATCTATTTCGGAAAGGAAATTACGACTTGTATCAATATATCTGGCCTTAAATAACGCAGCTATTTCTTGGGATAATTTTCTCATCCCTTTTCGAGCAAGTTCTGACACTAAACCATCAGTCTTAGCATCACTATCTTCAATTAACACTAATGCTGAGTTGAGATTATATAATTGTCCTCCATTTTCAGCGGAGCAAGACAATCTAAACGTTAGCAGATCGTCCCAAACTAATGTTCCACGTTCTTGCGAAGCTAACCTTGCAATAATTCCATTTCCTTCATGCACACTTTTGCCAAAGATCCGATAAGCAACTTCAACAACATTTTCTCTAGTATTAGGCAATCTCTGAGCATTGGTTCTTCCCCATCCTGCGTTATCTAAAAGACGGGTCAGGGAATAAATTGATCTCGTACGTTGGCCCATATACATGCCTTCTATGGCCACTAACGAGTACTTAGGTAGGAGTTCAATCAACGTGTTAATTGCGTCTTCTGCTACAATATTTGTAAAACCATGGGATTGATTAACAAGAATACTCCAGAATTTATTATGAGCATGCTCACCAAGCTTTAAACTAAACTCATCGCGTTTAAGCTCTTTTTCTATCGCACTAATATGGGCATCTTTATTGACTTTTACACGCTCAACTGCACGCCAATATAAAATATAAGTATCTCTAGGCTCGGGTATAGCTAGCCTCACTATTAACTTTAGATACTTTTCAAGATTTCTATCTCTTCCAAGATTAGAAAGACTAGATTTTCTCTCATCTGGTTCACTATTAAACTCCTTTTCACCTTCTGTAAATAATTGATTAAGCAAGAACTTAGAACTTTTTTCTTGTTTTTCTAAATATTGATTAAATGGATGACTACTTGCTACATTTATTTTATCATCTTTAATTAGTTCATTTGTGTGATCAGTTATAAATGATTTATGAAAGTCACTGAAAATACCAGTATGACCATCCGTTTCTTCTGAATAAATTCGCCTAAAAACTCCTGGGTAATGCAATTGCAACAAGAGCAGATTAATCAGTGAATAAGGACAAAAATCGGTTTTATCTAAATCAACAGTCTCTATCTGCAACATCAAAAGTGTATTTACAAATCGTTTAACTTTTCGTAAGTCGCCAATAATTGGCATATATTCAGCTGCTTTGTCACCTTCAAGCATTACAACTAGAGAAGTTAGAACCGAAGAGAGCTTTAGTATGTTTTCTGATGAGGTTGTAAGTTGCGTAACTTGTTCATTTTTCCAATTATTAAGGAGATAACTTTTAATACTAGCCCTATCAATGAATAAACTATGCTGAATCATGACAAATTTTTCTAAAAACTCTCGCGCTTTTTCTCCATCATTTTTGCCTAAGAGTAAATTTTCTAAGTCATAACAGAGAATATAAGTGGCTTGTGACAAGTTAAATGTCTGCCTGACAGTAAATAATACATTATTAACAAGCTTGGGCTCTAGCCTATCTAGATCGTCAACCACTACGATTAAACGTCGCTCAGCACGTTTCAATACTTCATCAATATCATGCAGCATCTCATCAATGGTTTCATTTGAAGGCTCTAAAGAGAGTTTAAAACCAAGAAAAGAGAAGCCGGCTTTACCTTTTAACATCCGAGAATATCGTGATGCTATAGATTGAAATTCAGGGGCATATACTTGTTTCTGTATTGTCGTTGCTAGCTCTTTTATAAAGCGCTGGGATAAGTCTAATTCTGATGCATATCGAAGAGGCTCAAACCTAAAAATTATCAGCTTTCCCTTAGCATTAGATTCCCAATACTTTTGAGCAAGGTTGATAAAACTAGTCTTACCCACTCCCCATGGGCCATCAATGCCAAACACTAAACCTGAATGTGCATTAGCACTTTCTAGAACAATTTTGGCAAACGAAACTGCTTGGTCGTTACCAGATAGTTTGTCTTGATCTTGGCAATCTATAGCTTCATCTTTCAGAAAGAACTCCTTAGGCACTAGATTTTTCTCTTTCAATTCCATGCTATAGACCCGCCAAACAGATGATGTAAACATCACTAATATGGAAAATAAGATAAAAGGGCCAAGCCATGGATTAGATTGCTGTACTAGCTTATGTACATTTGATAATAAAGGCTCAAGAAAAAAATTAGAGCAAACTCCAATTATCAAGATAGCAAATAAATCGATTCGCCTACTTTGAGCTAACAGTTCAATGGTTAAACCTGCATTGCGCTTATATGCGTACAGACAACAGATGATGGAGGTTATAAAAAATAAGCTTGCTTCATCGCACCAATAGGCATTGCAAGAAAACAGAGGTTTAGCCGCTTCTCCTAGATAAAATGCGACACGAAATACTTCTGCTCCAATAATGCCAATGATAAACACCTTGGCAAACACAAGCAGCTCAGGCATGTCCGCCTTCGCTTCATAATTACCAATCTTCATCCCATCGCCTTAGCTAACATTAATCAAAAAGTTATTTTAAACTAAATATGTTGCCCATAAAAATGGTATGACAATGGTTTTAAAAGAAAAGGTGAAATGGTGTAGTTAATTTGGTCACCTAGTTAGAGGATAATCTAAACAGTATTCCGAGATTTTTGAGTGTTTCCATATTTATCGTAATGTGAATAAAGCAATATTGAGTATTAACTCTAACGTGTTTTTGTCCAATTGCGCGTTAGCAAAGTGGCATCTAGCTAATTTCAACATCAGAACATTGGCCCAATTTTAGTAATGCTACAGAGTTCTGGCCTTATCAGTTTTATCCAACCGCAATTACGTTAGCCAACAAGAAAATGTGGTACGAGAGTTACTCTGAATGCTGTCATCCAAGGTCAATAATCAGTCGAAAGTGAGCGTGAAAGCATAAGAAAGCTAAAATGATATCAGTGATTACTCATCAAACTTTATAAAACCGCTACCGCAAAAAAGCAAATTCCTATAGCATCATTTATACTCATTTTACACGGATTTGGCAGCGGCCAAGTCCAACAAGCGATGTATGCCAAGCAAACCGCGCAGCACATAAATACTGAGACGTTAACTCTCTTTAGGAGTCACATTGAAAATTTCCATTAATGTTACGATTCCAAATTTTGATCGAAAAGAAATAGAGATTGACTGCCCGTTATGCAAGCTGGGTAATTGGGTTCAGCTAGGTCAAATAAAAAGGCGCGAATACTTGGTTTGCAGAGGATGCCATTCTAATATCCACTTGCAAGACCACTTGGGTGGAGTTCAAAGAGTTACTAAAGTTCTCAATAATTTGTTTAAAGGATTTGAGTAAATGGATCAGCTTTTGATACAACGTACTAGGTATCTTTTAAGATCAAGGTTCAGACGGGCACAAACTTGTCCAGATGCTATGTTTGTCAATTCTTGTAGGCAGCTTGTTCACTGGATCAAAAATCATCCATTATTACGTTATGTGGTTGCAGACTTGTCCAAAGTTGAGGGCGAGCACGTAGCGAGAATTAAACAAACGTTAGATGAAGTGCCCAGCTGCAACGGGTCTTATGCCCCTGGATTTTACACCGCTGAAACCAATCTAAAACACTCATCAGTGTGCTGGTTAATAGTTCAAGGAATCTCTGAGCTAGAATGTTTAGAGCCTAGTAAACAGCAATTTGTAATATCATGTCTCGGTGAATACTTAAACAATGATGCTTATATTAAATTTGATGATGCCGTGTCCGTTTTAAAAGATGTGGCAATAGATGGACTATATGAGCATTTAGATGAACACCTAGATGAAAGAAATTCTATCTATTCAATCCTGATAAAGTACAAACAACGTTCTGAGTGGTTTCGAAAGAATCGCCTGCGTGAATTTGCTGAAAATGGATTAGAAGGTAAAAAAGGTGAAGTTGCCTTAGCGATTGACGTTCAAGAGTATGTATTAGATCAGGGTGTTGAATTCTTCGTTGAACCCGCATCTGCTAGTGGAGAGGTCGACCTTGTTTTAAAATCTTCGGAAGGCCGCTACATAATAGTTGATGCAAAGTATGTTAAGAACGAATCGAACAGGTCTAGTGTTCTCTCCAAACTTGCCTCAGGGTTTCATCAAGTAGCAAGGTACTGCAACGATTTTGATGTTAGTGAGGGCTTTTTAGTAAATTTTGTAGCCAATACAACTAGAATTAGACTTGGGCTTGATACTCTTGATAATTTTCCATATCTAAATGTCGGGAATAAAATAATCTATTACATAGAAGTAAATATTGCTGAAGAGCCATCAGCGAGCAAATCTGGAAAAGCGACTGAGATTGAATTGAGCAAAGAAGAGCTTATCTCAACTTTAGAAGAAGAGAGTTAACAAGTTGCTGCACTCGGAATTGTCCAAGTCCTACTAACTATAATCGTGATGACCAAGCAACCAAAAAGGAGGTCATCATGGTCATATTAAACCGTGGGCAACGAAGTGGTGTCAAAAAGCCTTTTCGGCTTGAAGAAATTTGGCGAATTCGTACCAGACTTGAGATTGAGAGCAACTTGATGCAGTTAGCACTGCTCAATTTGGCAATTGATAGCAAACTTAGGGCGAGCGACTTATTACCTTTGAAAGTATGCGATATTTCATCTCAAGATCGGATATTTAATCGAGTTAAGCATATCCAACAGAAGACTGACATTGAAGTTCAGTTTGAAATCACGTCAAGAACCCAACAAAGTCTGATTAAATGGATCTTGTTTGCATCGTTAAGCGCAAGCGATTTTCTTTTCCCTAGTCCTAGATTAAAGCAACAACAGTCGATTAGCTATTCATACTATAGATACATTGTTAGGAAATGGGCATCCGACCTGGGATTAGATCCAAACATATATGGAACCCACTCTATGAGGCGAACCAAGGCGACTCTTGTCTATGCAAAAACAAAGAATATTCGAGCAGTTCAACTTTTACTAGGCCATACAAAGGTAGACAATACTATAAGATATCTTGGTGTTGAATTAGAAGATGCTCTCTTAATTTCAGAAAGTACAGATTGCTAATATTAAATGGCCCTACAAGCTAGGGCCACTTTATCTGAAAGAGGCAACGGGGTTATTACTGGCAAATTTTTGCCCCATTTCTTTTTAGATGTATTACTCGTAACATTCTCGGTCCCTCGCGTTTGACCAAACTTCTTTAATGATTCAATGTAACTATGGTTGAATATTAATACATGCTGGATTGTCACTACTGATTTGGTGAAGATTCATACAAATTAATGGCGCTAAAGTAAGGAGGATTTTATGGCTAATAAACATCAAGGTTCATGTCTTTGTGGCGGAGTGAAGTATGAGCTTTTAGGAGATTTTCAGTCTTTCTTTTTGTGTCACTGTTCTCGTTGCCAAAAGGATACTGGTTCTGCTCATGCTGCTAATCTATTTGCTAAAGCGAGCACGCTAACTTGGTTGCAAGGTGAAAGTGACGTTCAAAACTACCAGCATCCAAACTCAATGCATGCAAAAAGCTTTTGTCAAAAATGTGGTTCAGCACTTCCCACGATAGCTGAAAGTATTAACAGTATCGTTGTTCCTGCGGGTAGCCTAGATAGCCTAATTTCAATTGAGCCTACTGCTCAAATTTTTGTTAGTAGTTGTGCAAACTGGTCTAGGAATCTAGGTAATGTGCCTAACTATGAAGAACTACCAGGATAAATTAAGAGTTAAACACATACAAACGCTTAAGGCTTCACCACATTTGACGTTTTATAACTAAAAAATGTCCATCAACGTGTCAGTGATATCTTGGCTGACACTAATCTGCCCCATTCCTTGTTAACGTAATTACTCAGTGGCGGATAGCATAACTAAAATTGCAATACTTTTTCTCATGGGGACTCTGCTGACTTCCAAGGACTATTCAGTTTAAGTAGTGAAATCAGTAAGCTAGTTGTAGTGGCATAGTTATTTTGGCCACCTAAATGTCAAAGAAGCTTTCACCAATCATCAAGTTCAAATATGCTCACTACTCTTTCTTCCCTGAGTCTAATCTACATTCTTGTAACACATTCCAAAGTTTTTGGATATTGATTCTAAGCTCTGTCATATCAATGAGCGCGCTAACTGTTCTAACACCATCAGCGTGGTACTATCTCTCTGTATATTCATCTTATTAATGCAGCAAGTATCTACTTTTAAGAACTTTTCTATTGTATACATATCACAGTTCCCTTACATTACTGAAGTGTTTCAAGGAGTGGTAACACTTGTGTTGCCCACTCTCTTGAGAGTGAAACTAATTTTGAAGAGCTTGCTCTTAGCTTCGTGCTTGCCCTGTATGGGTGTTAACCTGATAACTCACAAACTCCTTGGGACACACTACTAATTTATGGAGAAGAATAGTGGGACTATCTAGTAATATTTGGTGGACAAGGAAAGCTCGGATAAGGGCTGAAAAACGACTTTTATCAAATGCTTTTCAATCACAATTATTGTTATTGTGGTATTCATTCTTTTCTGTTGCAGTTTCAATCTATTATCTAAATGATCCTCAATCGCAGATAAGTGCTACGGTAATCCCCCCTAAAAATAGTAGATTTCAAAAGTAGAATTTTCTCGTAATATATACGCAGGGAGATTCTGCATGAAAACATCAAAATTTAGCGACAGCCAAATCCTAGCAATTCTTAAACAAGCC
>Ga0208031_1000163_pt1 | contig 18567 bp, 20 predicted proteins | sample MalvirAntarct_38_FD_184252 | JGI IMG/M metagenome (GOLD analysis project Ga0208031, IMG submission 184252) | Marine viral communities from the Global Malaspina Expedition - Malaspina viral metaG Antarct_38 (SPAdes) (version 2) | ecosystem: Environmental > Aquatic > Marine > Oceanic | place...
ATGCAGGCCTGATCGAAATCCACGCCGGCCGAAACGGGCACGATAGGGCTTCCCGGCACGGCCGGCTCAGCGGCCTGGACAACCGCCGTCCCGAACATCGCGAGGCCGGCATAGAAGGCAACCGCGCGAAACGTCGTCTTCATAAAAGATCCTCCGAGGAAGGCGGGAACAGATCAGAGCCGTCGTCCGGTGTCGAGCGGGTTGCCGGGCGCCCTCCTGTCCAGGCCGCAGCCGATAGCTGTTGCCGACCGGCATCTTCCGGATCATCTGCCTCGCCGTACCGCACGCCCATCCCGCCTGCCATGGATACGATCCGACATGGACTCAGTCACCCAGATGCTGTTCGGCGCGACCATCGGTCAGGCCGGCTTCCGTCGGAGGTTGGGGCGCAAGGCGCTCGTGGCGGGTGCGGTTCTCGGCAGCATCCCCGACATGGACGTCGTCGTCGGCTGGTTCGCAGGGCCGTTCGCGAGCTGGGAGCATCACCGCGGGCTCACCCACTCGCTGTTCTTCGGCCCCGTCATCGGGCCGTTGATCGGGTGGGGCATCTGGCGGCTGCACCGATGGCGCTGTCAACGCCGTTCGTAAAATCCCCAGAAGTGCCGAAGTAAAATTCCCCAGATGCGCCGGTCAGCCCATGTGGCTGGCATGGCTATTTTTCGGGGGCCTGCCCCGGCGTGGCGTCGGCGGGACGGGATTCGGTGGCGCGATGATGGCCTTGGAGCGGACATGTTCTGGCATGAGCTCGGCATGCTGGCGCAGTCGGTAGCTGGAGCCTTCGATCTGAACGACGATTGCATGGTGGAGCAGCCGGTCGAGCAGCGCGGTCGCGACGACAGGATCGCCAAAGACCTCGCCCCATTCGGCAAAGCCGCGGTTGGAGGTGAGGATCATGGCGCCACGCTCGTAGCGGGCGTTGACCAACTGGAAGAATAGATTGCCGCCGCCCGGCACGACCGGGAGATAGCCGATTTCATCGACGATCAGCAAAGCGGGCCTGCAGAAGAAGCGGATGCGCTCATGCAGGCGTCCCTCGCGCTCGGCACGGGCGAGCTGGCTCAAGAGATCGGCCAGGGTGGCGAAGTAGACGCTGCGGCCGACCTTGACCGCCTCAACCCCGAGCGCGGTAGCCAGATGGCTCTTGCCGGTTCCGGGCGGCCCGAGGAAGTGGACGACCTCGCAGCGGGCGACGAAGCCGAGCTGGGCGAGGGTCAGGATGCGCTCGCGATCCAGCGAGGGCTGGAAGGAGAAGTCGAAGCCGGCGAGCGTCTTGATTGTCGCGAGGCGCCCCATGCGCAGGGCGGTCTTGATGCGGCTGTTCTCGCGCAGCGTCAGCTCCTCGGCCAGGAGGATGTCGATCGCCTCCAACGCGCCGATCTCGCCTTGCTCAAGGCGGCGAACGATGTGATCGAGCGCTTCCAGCGCCCGCGGCATCTTCAGCCCCACCAGGTCGTGGCGGATACGGTCCAGCATCGAGAGGTTCAGGTCGGCGGAACCGGTCATGCCCGGTTCTCCCCGGCCATGCGGCGGGCCACCGCGTCATAGAAGTCGAGCGGGCGCTGCGCGACCATGTCGCCGGTGCGGCCGATGACGACGCTATCGTCGGTCATCCGGCGCCGCGGTCCAGTGCCGCCCTGCCGATGCCCGGGGGCAATCCGGCGCTGCTGGCGGCCTTCCAGCACCGGATGGGCAGCGATCAGCGCACCGTCCTCGAAGATGCGGATCTCTTCGGCGAGCGTATGCACCTCGACCGTGCGCCGCCGGGTGGCGTCCGGGACGCTGTAGAAGTTGCCGCCGACGCTCACCATGCCGTCGCGGGAGATGCGCCGCTCGAGCCGCAGCACCGCCCGGAACGGCGCCAGCGGCAGGGTTCGCAGATGGGGGCGCTCATCGGCGAACGCCTCGTTCACGATCCGACGCGTCGTCGCATGCATCCGCGGGTTGGCAACGCCGTCGAACCAGCGCCGCAACTGATCGTTCAGGTCGTCGAGATTGCGGAAGGATCGTGCGAGGAAGAAGTCCTCTCGGATGTAGCGGAACGGCCGTTCGACCTTTCCCTTCGTCTTGGCCCGATATGGCTGGCAGGCGCGCGGATGGAAGCCATAGTGGCGGGCGAGATCGATCAGCGCACGATTGTAGACGATCCCACCCTGGTCGCCCTCGCCGGTGACGGCCGTCTTCATGCGGTCGTACAGCAAGGTGCGCGGCGCGCCGCCGAGGGCCTCGAAGGCGGCGACGTGGCAGCGCAGCACCGTCGCCAGATCCTGGTGGACGACGAACCGTCCCCAGATCAACCGACTGTAGCCCAGCACCATGGAGAACAGCCACACGATCCTCGGCGTCGTCGGTTCGTCGGTAAAGACGACCTGGAATTGGGCAAAGTCCACCTGGCCCTGCTCGCCGGGCGGCGTCTCGAAGCGGACCTCGAAGCGAGCATCCGCTGCGGGCCGGACATCGCGCAGGAAGTCCGTCACGGCGGTATAGCCGCCGCTGTAGCCGAGATCCTTCAACTCCCGCAGCAACCGTGAACCGGTCAGGCCGGGATACGCCTTCACCCGCTCGCGCAGATAGCCGGTGAACGGGTCCAGCAGTGCCGGCCTCGGCTTGCGCGGGCCATAGGCTGGCGGTTCCAGTCCACGGTCGATGTAGCGGCGCACTGTCTTGCGATCGAGGCCGCTTGCCCGCGCGATCGCCGACACCGATAAGCCCTGCCGATGCAGATCCTGGATCATCACCACCTCTCCCAGCTTGATCACCAAACCGCCCTCCCGCCCATCGGGAGAAGCTTCGGCAAATCGCAACCGCCGGTCTTCCGGGGCGCGCCCCGGAAGACCGGCGGTCACACCAACTGGGGAATTTTCAAACGGCAGTTCTGAGGAGATTCACTCCGGCATCAACACGAGCGGCTGAAGGCGATTGCCGAGGGGTGCCTCGATCAGCAGGGGAGCCTGAACAACTGCTTCCTGGCCGGCCGGGTTCATGGACATCGTGCCGCTGGCGCGAAGCTGAGCTCGCGCTGAGCCTCAAGCCCGGGGCGGGATGCGCTCGCCGGTGTGTGCGGTACGCACGTCGCTTCCCGGTGTCACCGCTTCGGGCACTGCCGGAGCGCTCACCCCTGCGGCTTTGAGTTGCGCTGCGGCTTGCTGTACCGGATCGTCGAACGTGGCAGGAGCTTCGCCCTCCATTTCTTCGGCGGACGCCGCCAATGCATGCTTCTGGTCCGCAGCAGATGAAGCGGCCAAGGCCGGCATGGCCGAACCCTTCACTCCTGCGATCGGCATCTCTGCGGTCCAACCGCCTGTGATGAAAGCCGCGCGCTCCTCGGCGCGCGCACCGCGGCCGTGGCGTGGCAGAGAGGCTTGAAGCGCCTCGACCTCACGGTCGTATTCCTTTGGATCGCGGCCCGCCCGGATCTCCGCATCGCGTTGCAGGCGGAGCTGGCGATCGATCTGGTCGCGCATCTGCTGCGCGCGCGGATCGCGATCGGCTCCATGCGCCATCGCGTCGTCGACCTGGTCGCGCTGAATCAGCAGCTGGTCGCGCGCGCTGCGCGGGTTCCTGGGGTCGAGGCTGTCGATCAGTGCCAGGCGTTCGGCCTCGCGCTGCCGGTAGGCTTCTTCCTCGGCCGGTGAGGCAAACCGTAGCGAGGCGTCGAGGATCCGGTCCTCGAACAGGGCGCGCTGCGTGGCTTCGGCGAGCTGACGGGATTCAGCCCGCACGGCGGCGAGAGACGCCATTTCGGCAGACTGCTGTGAACCTGCTGCCCGCGCCTGCTGCACGGTCGTACCGGCAGTGGTGATCGAGGCCAGAACTTCCGCCCGCATAGAAATCAGTGCCGTCGGGGAGGCGGTAGCCAGAGCCGCTTGAAGGGCTTGCAGGGACTGCAAGTGCCGCTCCCCTTGGGCCAACAGGGAGCCGTCGCCACTGCGACGCAGCTCTGCAATCGCGGCCTCGACCGCCATCTGCACCCCGGTCAGCTGCCCCAGCAGTTCGACGCGTAAGCTGCTCTGCGGAGCGTTCGGGCTGGCGGGTTGTTTCGAGAATATCATAGAGAAGTATTATACTATAAGTTGCACGTATCATGCAATCAGCTCGTGAAATCTCTTGCCCCCCTTGATTTATTGCTGTAGCAATAAATCATATGCGCATCACCTTCGATTCCGCCAAGAATGAGAGGAACATCGCCGAGCGCGGCCTCTCCTTCGATCTGGTGGCCGATCTGGAGTGGGATACAGCGCTGGCCGAAGAGGATACGAGGCGGGAGTACGGCGAACGACGCCTTCGCGTGCTCGCCCTTCTCGGCGACCGCCTGCATGCGGCGGTCATCACCTACCGGAACGAAGCCGTGCATGTGATCAGCTTCCGGAAGGCGAACGACAGGGAGGTACGACGCTATGGCAAAGAGAGATGACGACCCGGCCTCGCGGTCGGATGAGGACAACCCCGAATGGACGGCGGCAGCGGTGAAGAAGGCGCGCCCCGCTCTCGATGTCGTGTCGGAGGTGTTCGGCCCGCGTGTCGCCGACGAGCTGCGTCGTGGCCGGGGTCGGCCGACGAAGGTGGACACAAAAGTGAACCAGACCCTGCGACTCGACGCCGACGTTCTGGAGGCTTACCGGCAAGCGGGTAGGGGGTGGCAGACGCGCATCAACCAAGTGCTGCGTGAGAACATGCCGGGAGATCAGAAGCGCTAAATCAATGATTCGCCTTAAAAGACCATCCGATCATCGAAATAGCTCCTCTTATAGAAGGCATCGCATGCAAACGACGCGCCCTCACCGCCGACCGGTTACCAGATGGGTGAATCTACCAGCTATTCTTGTATTTATACTCACCGCAGCCGCAATTTTGATTGCGGGGTGCGCTACAGTGGAGGAAGTCTCGCAGCGAGACAAAGAGCTCTGCATAGAGCGTGGCTCTGCCCTTGATACGCCTGAGTACGACAAATGCCGCCGCGAACAAAAATTACGACGAGTGAGTCCTCATCGTCGTCTGAACCGGACACCGCCGGGGTAGCACCCCATGGTGTCCTGGCCAGCTCCTACCTTGAGACGTCTGGGTTGTAGGTGGAGCGCAAGCGCGCCCCACCTTGATAGAACCTAGCGAAGAGCTTTCGACGTTTTCTCCGGCCCCTGGAAGCCTCCGCCCTGTTCGAGCACCGGAGGAAGGTCACGCTCGTCTTCGGGTACATGATCGGCGCAGTCTGCGACCCGATCATTAGTGCTGCAGTTCGAGGAACGATTCCGATCTCCGTCCGTGCCCCCGTCGTAGGTGCTCTTCTCCACATCAAGAAGCAGGTTGGTGTTCTGGGCCGATACCGCTCCGGACACTCCCATGAGCACTACAAAGCCAAGACCGGCACGGCGGGCGACATGACCAAGAGAGCAAGCCGCACCTGCGGCTGCAAAGCGAACAAGCATGCCATTTCATCCTACAGTGGTAGCGCGTAAGCCGCGCGAATAGCTAAGTCAGAGCAGGACGGAAACTCGCGGTGGGGGCGGTTCAGGCGGGAAAAGTTCGCTCTTCAGGCTGGCATCCGAGGCCACGAACCCTGCCGGCCCTATCAGGGGCACATATCCCTGTAGGCCTGCCGAGACTGACGCCCAACAATGCCCATGCAATGCGAGGCAATGCAGTTCCATGACCGGTTCAGCGCCAGCGGCCTTTCCTGAAGGTGGCACCGCAACACCCCCCGCGGGCACGGAGGCATAATGGATAACCTGCGCCGTCTCGACGGCACCGACAGGGAGGCTGGCAAACAGTAGGCTGAGGAAAAATCCGGCCTTTGCGTACTTACTGAAGCCCCTAGCGAGGGCCTTCCACACTGATGTCGAGCCGCATTGCATCACCGGATGATATGAATAAGAGCCTGCCGCGACAACCCCTCCACCGGTCGCAATATGCCCGTGCGACAGCAGATCGCGGCTCTCGCAGAAAGCATGATGTACCCACGGAAGCGATGGCCGAAGCCGACGCAGCGGGTTGCTTTCAGAAGCGGGTTCTGCCATTGGTGGCCGCATGCGTTGGCTCGCGATCATAGCTCTTCTGCTTTCGTTCGCCGTGGGGGCTCCTGGGTCCATCCAGGCCATGGACGCTGTGCATACGGACGAGCTCGCTACGGCAGATTTGCCTTCGGAGGATGCTCCCGCCAAGACCGCCGGCTTGAGCCATGTGAGCTGCGGCCATTCCCACCTGATGGATCGGGCGCACTACGCACAGGCGGTTTCGCCCCCCGGCTGCAACGCAGCGCGAGTGCCCCTCAGCAGCGCACCGGCATTCGAGAGTTCAATCCACAATCCACCCGACAAGCCGCCGCGCGCATAAACGAGCCGATTCTCGGGCTCTAGGCAGCCCGTAGCCGTTCTCGTTTTCGTGCGGAGATCAAATGCGTCTGCAGTTCGCAGTCGCTCTGGCGATATCCATCGCCTGGGCGCATGCTGCGGCGGCTCAGGAGCCGGCCGCCGTTTCCTCCCCTCTTCTTTCCCCCACATCGACCCTGACGCCTGCCGAAGCGGTAGCCCATGCGCTGAAGAGCGCGCCGCGTGCTGCGGCGGCGGCCGCACGGCTGCGCGCTGCCGAAGGTGGTGTTGCTCAGGCCGGCGTCTGGCCGAACCCGGAATTCGGCGTCGAGATAGAGAATTTCCAGGGTACCGGCGCCTTCCGCGGGATCGACAGCGTCGAAGCCACCTTCGGTCTGTCGCAAACCATTGAGCTCGGCGGCAAGCGCGGAGCCCGTATCGGCGCTGCCGAAGCAGCCCGGACGGCGGCCGGGTACGACCTGTCGATTACCCAGCTCCAGCTAATCCGCGACGTACGGACGGCTTTCACCGAGGCGGTAGCCGCTGAGTCGGCGGTGCGCCTTGCCGAAGAACAGGTGCGGCTGGCGCAAGAGGTCGAACGTTCGGTTCGCGCGCGCGTCGATGCCGGCCGTGAACCGCTGGTCCAGCAAAACCGGGCGGAAATCGCACTCCGCCAAGCCGAACTGGCCCTGGAACGGGCGCGCCGCCGGACGACGGTCGCCCGGCAGGAACTCAGCTCCCTCAGTGCTCTAGACGTAGCCGGACAGCAGCTGGATAGCAGCTGGTTCGACCGCACCGATCTGCCTGCGCCTCCTCCTGAGGCGATGCCAGACACGGCGCTCACTCTGTCACGCCGCCAAGCCGATGTTCTGCGAAGCCGGGCGGAGCTGGAGCTGGAGCGCAGCCGAGCCGTTCCCGATCTCACCGTGTCGGCAGGCATTCGCCATTTCCGCGAAACCGACGACAATGCCTTCCTCGTCGGCCTCAGCATTCCGATCCCGATCTACGATCGCAACCGCGGCGCAATCGAACGCGCCGGGGCCGAATTCGTCGCCGCCGAGGCTGACCTCGCCGCGGCGCGGCGAGAACTCTACACCGAGATCAGGGCCGCACGGGCTCGGCTGGCCGCCGCACAGGCCAATGCCGGCGGGCTTCGAGCGACCATTCTGCCAAAGGCCGAGCAGGCCTTTTCCTTCGCGCAGGAGGGCTATCGGCAGGGCAAGTTCTCCTACCTGGACGTCCTGGATGCCCAGCGCACGCTGTTCGCAGCGCGCAGCGAACTGATCGATGCCCTTCAGATGTTCCACGATACCCGCGCCGAGCTCGATCGGTTGACCGGAACGCCCCCTGAGGGGAAGAGCTGAACCCATGAAGACAAGTTTAGTCGGTGCGTTTGTCCTGGGCCTCGCGGTCGCCGGGATCGGCTACTACGCGCTCAACCCGAATTCGTTCTCAGCGCCCTCGGCGGCTGTGCAGACCCCGCATTCGGAAGGTGACGGTCACGGTGATGAGGCCGGAGAGGGCAAGGGAGGCGCTCACGGAGAGGGGCACGAGGGCGAAGAAGGGGGCGTCCACCTGACCCAGGAACAGATTGCCCGGTCCGGTATCGAGGTTGTCGAAGCCAAGCCCGGCGAGGTTTCCAAGGAAATGACAGTGATGGGCACTGTCGTCGCGGACGCCGATCGCATGGCACACATCACGACCCGCATTCCGGGAATCGTGGCCGAGGTCACCAAGAAACTCGGAGATCCGGTCGCTCGCGGCGACGTATTGGCCGTCCTGCAAAGCCGCGAGCTCGCAGAGGCGAAGGCCGACTATCTTGCCGCGCTGCGCCGGGAGGGCTTGGCGAGCACGACGCTTCGTCGGGAAAGGGATCTCTGGCGTAAGAAGGTCTCGGCCGAACAGGACTATCTCGACGCGCGCACGGCAGCAGAAACGGCGCAGATCACCCTTGATGCTGCTCGCCAGCGCCTCGCCACCCTCGGACTCAGCGATGCCGAAATCAAAGCGCTGCCGAAGCAGGAGGCGCATGCCATGAGTCGGCTGGAGGTCCGTTCGCCGATTGCTGGCCGGGTGACCAACCGCGAAGTCACCCGCGGGGAGCTGGTAGAGGCGGATAAGGAGATATTTTCTGTGGCCGAACTCTCCACCGTTTGGGTGGAGCTCCCCGTTTATGCCGCAGACTTGCCGCTGGTGCGTGATGGCCAGACCATCACCATCAAGGGCCCGAACGAGCAGACGGCACAGGGCCGCATCATCTTCACCGGCCCGACGATCGATCCGCAGACCGGGGCCGCCCGAACGGTCGCCAGCATCGACAACACCGACGGGGCATGGCGGCCTGGCGACTTCGTCTCCGGCACCATCTCCACTGGCGGCGAGCCGGCGGATGTGGTGGTGCCGACTTCAGCCATCCAGACCATCGAGGGCGCCACCGTAGTCTTTGCGCGTACCGAGGAGGGATTCGAGAAGCGCACCGTCGAGATCGGCCGACGCAACGGCCGGGTGGCGGAGATCGTCTTCGGGCTCTTTCCCGGCGACCGGATCGCCAGCGGCAACACCTTCCTGCTCAAAGCCGAAGCCTCCAGCGGCTCGGCTGAACATTCGCACTGAGGATCGCGAGCGTGATTGAACGGATCCTCACCTTCTCCGTCCAGCGGCGCTTTCTCATCGTGCTGCTAGTCGCTGCTGCCGCGGCATTCGGCGTTCAGTCGCTTCTGCGGCTACCGGTCGACGCCGTCCCCGACATCACCAACAATCAGATTCAGATCACTACCCTGGCTCCGGCGCTGTCTCCGTTCGAGATCGAGCAGCAGGTAACCTTCCCGGTAGAAACCGCTCTGGCCGGCATCGCCGGGCTTGAGAGTACGCGCTCGATCTCGGTCAACGGCCTATCTCAGGTCACTGCCATCTTCGAGGAAGAAACCGATATCTACTTTGCGCGCCAGCAGGTCGGCGAGCGCCTGACCGAGGCGAAGGAACTTCTTCCACCAGGCCTTACGCCCACGATGGGTCCGATTTCGACGGGCCTGGGCGAAGTCTATATGTGGACCATCGAGTTTGAGCCGTTCGTCAAGGAAGAGGCGCAAGCGGCTCGCCCGGGCTGGCAACCGGATGGAACGTATCTCACCCCCGAAGGCGACCTGCTCAAGACGGAGGCCGAGCGGATCGCCTATCTGCGCACGATCCAGGATTGGATCGTCTCTCCGCAGATGAAAGGCGTACCGGGCGTCGCCGGCATCGATACGATCGGCGGCCATGTAAAGCAGTACCACGTGTTGCCTGATCCGGCTCGCCTGGTCGCCTATGGTCTCACCTTCAGCGATCTGATCGAGGCGCTCGAACGCGCCAATCAGAGCCTCGGGGCCGGCCAGCTGGAGCGTAATGGCGAGCTGTTCATCGTGCGCGCCGACGGGCGCATCGGCACGACCGCGGAGATCGCCGACGTGGTCGTCGCTACGCGCGACGGCGTGCCCGTCCGTCTCGCCGACGTGGCTCAGGTCCGCACCGGGCAGGAGATCCGGACCGGCAGCGCCAGTCAGAACGGTCGCGAGATCGTCGTCGGCACGGCTCTCATGCTGATCGGTGAGAACAGCCGCACCGTGGCTGCCACTGTGGATGCCGAGCTGGATGAGATCCGCCGATCCCTGCCGCCGGATATCGTGGCAAAGACCGTGCTGGACCGCACCGCGCTCGTGAACGCCACGGTCAGGACCGTGGCGAAGAATCTGGCCGAGGGTGCGCTCCTCGTCATCGCGGTGCTCTTCCTGCTGCTTGGCAATTTTCGCGCGGCTCTGATCACGGCGGCGGTTATCCCGATCACCATGCTCCTGACCGCGACCGGCATGCTGGAGGCCGGCGTCAGCGCCAACCTGATGAGCATGGGGGCCCTCGACTTCGGCCTTATCGTCGACGGTGCGGTGATCATTGCTGAGAACTGTTTGCGGCGCCTGGGCGAACGGCAGCACCGCGTCGGCCGGATTCTGAACCTTCGGGAACGCCTTCACGAAGTGGCCGAGGCGGCGAAGGAGATGATCCAGCCCTCAGTCTATGGGCAAGCCATCATCATCGTCGTCTATCTGCCGCTCCTCTCCTTCTCCGGCGTCGAAGGCAAGATGTTCGAGCCCATGGCGCTGACGGTCATTATTGCGCTCGCCGCCGCGTTCACCCTGTCGCTGACCCTGGTTCCGGCGCTCATCGCCATCTTCGTGACCGGTAAGGTGGAGGAGAAGGAGAACGCGATTATCGCCAGGGCGAAGAAGGTATATGCGCCCGTGCTGGAACGGGCGCTCCGGGCTCCGCTTCGAATAACGGCGATGGCAGGTATCCTCTTCGCCGGCAGCCTGCTGCTGTTCCTCCAACTCGGCCAGGAGTTCATCCCGCAGCTCGACGAAGGAGATGTGGCGCTCAACTCCTTCCGCATTCCGAGCACCAACCTGCCGCAGGCGCAGGCCCAGCAGAGCGAAATCGAAAAGGCCATCTCGGCATTTCCGGAAGTTGCCTACGCCTTCTCCAAGACCGGCACGGCGGAGATCGGCACCGACGTCATGCCGCCCGGCATCTCGCACATGTTCGTGATGCTGAAACCGCGTGAGGACTGGCCCGATCCCGACCTGTCGAAGGCGCAGCTGATCAAGCGTATGGAGACGACCGTGGCGGAGTTGCCCGGGCAAGTCTACGAGGTGAGCCAGCCGATCCAGCTGCGCTTCAACGAGCTCCTGGCCGGCGTACGCGGCGATGTCGCCATCAAGGTCTACGGCGACGACTTCGCCGCACTGCTGGCGACGGCCAACCAGATCTCGGGCGTCGTCCAGAATGTCGCCGGTGCGGCCGATGTCCGCGTGGAACAGGTGGCGGGGGCGTCCTTTCTGAATGTCGAAGTCAAGCGCACTGTAGCTGCCCGCTATGGACTCAGCGTGGCCGACGTTCAGGAGGTGGTCGCGATGGCCATCGGCGGGCGCGAGGCCGGGCTCGTCTATGAGGGAGACCGGCGCTTCGACATCGTGGTTCGACTGCCGGAGGAACTGCGCAATGATCCGGAAGCTCTCCGCTCGCTCCCGATCCCGCTACCGGTCGAGGCAGAGAGGGCCACTGGGCTGAGCAGGTCGGTGCGCACCATTCCGCTGGGAGAGGTGGCCAGATTTGATTTCGCCGAAGGCCCGAACCAGATCAGCCGCGAGAACGGCAAGCGGCGCATCGTCGTCCAGGCGAACATCCGCGGCCGGGACATCGGCTCGTTTGTGGAAGAAGCGCAGGCCCGCATCGCCGCCGAAGTGACGGTTCCGCCGGGCTACTGGGTCGACTGGGGCGGGCAGTTCGAGAACCTCATCGCGGCCCGCGACCGCCTGATTATCGTGGTTCCCGCATGTTTCGCGCTGATCTTCCTGCTGCTCTACGGCGCGCTCGGCTCAGCGCGTGATGCCATTCTGGTTTTCAGCGGCGTCCCCCTCGCTCTGACTGGCGGCATCCTCGCCTTGTGGCTTCGCGGTATGCCGTTCTCGATCTCGGCAGCCGTCGGCATGATCGCCTTGTCCGGTGTGGCCGTGCTGAATGGGCTGGTGATGATCTCCTATATTCGGCAGCTGCGAATTCGGGGGCTGCATCTGGAGGAGGCGATCCGCGAGGGCGCACTGACCCGACTGCGGCCGGTGCTGATGACTGCACTGGTGGCATCGCTCGGCTTCGTGCCGATGGCCCTCTCTACCAGTGTCGGCGCCGAGGTGCAGCGGCCGATCGCGACCGTCGTCATCGGCGGGCTGATCACGGCGACTCTTCTGACGCTGGTGGTGTTGCCGGCCCTCTATCGACGCTTCGCGCTTCCGTTCGAGATCCGAGAGGAAGACGACGTGCCCGAGGGCGCGCCCCTCAAGAATCCGGCGCAGTGAGCTGGACAGGCGCCGATGCAATTGCCGGCCCGCTCCCTTTCCAACGAAACCAAGGACTGAACAACATGCTGAAGCACGCGATCATCGCCCTGACCCTGCTTTCCTTTCCCGCTGTTGCGCAGGCAGCGGACGGCCACACTCATGGACCGGAGCACGCCCACGGCAGCAAAGGGCCTCATGGCGGCGTCCTCCAGGACATTGCCGGTTATGAAGGCGAGTTAGTGGCCGGGGAGGGCACCATGGTTCTCTATCTGCTCGATCATGAAACCGATAAGCCGGTCGACACGGCCGGAATGCAGGCGAACATCCTCTTTACGGAGGGTGAGGTCCGAAAGGGAACGCTCGCCCTCAAGCCCGCCGGCGACCGATTGGAAGGAGCCGGCAAGGTACCCGCCGGAGCCGATGCCGTCGTCAGCCTGCGAACCAAGGCCGGCAAGACGGCACAGGCTCGCTTCGAGTTGGGCGGGCACGCACACTGACTGGGAATTCGGGGTGGTCGGCATCGGCTCGAGCTGGCCGACTCGGCCATCCCAAGTGATCAGCCATCCGAAAGGTGGCTGCCGAGCGGCCGACACTCGCCCGGGAAGCGTCGGCAGCAAAACAGGATCGTTACGGCACCGCTCGCCTCATCAGTTGGATCGCTGCGCGCCTCTCGGCGCGGTGATCACGGCGACCGCCGTCGGCTGGCAGTAGTGGAAGCCACCAGATGCGACAGCTCAGGAGGAGGCGATTCAAAGCCGGCGCCATGGCCATGAGCAATGCCAGTGGAACCTTCACGCGCCAAATCGGTCGGTAATCAGAAACGGAGGAGACGTGGTGAAACGAGCCCTAATCACTGAGTTGTTGGCGATGCTGATGATCGGCGACGGCATCATTGCCTTGCTCTACCCGACGAGCCACCCACGCCTGTGGAGAGCCGGGCCACCCTCCTGGGAGGCTGCTATGACGATATTCGCACGCCGACCGGGAATGACGCGAATGTTGGCGGCTGTCGAGATCGGAGCCGGGCTATGGCTTGCGGCGCGGCAGCAGCCACGCAGCACAGATCGGTCATCATAAGAGGATCGCCGGATGCCGCACGACCACGGTCATCACCATCACGATACCGGATCGCTGAGCGACCGCCGGCTCGCCTGGGCTGTTGCTGCAAATGTCGTGCTGACGGTCGCACAGATCATCGGCGGCATCGTTGCTGGGAGCCTTGCTCTCGTCGCGGATGCGCTGCACAACCTGAACGATGCCGCGTCGCTCGGCCTCGCGCTGTTCGCACGCAAGATCGCCCGCCGCCCCGCGCATAAGAGCGCGTTTGAGAAGTCTCACTGCCATCGCCTGAGCATGGTGGCTGATGCCGCGATGAGGATGAGAGCTTCGGCGACACGCGGGTAAGTTGCTCGTAGTCGCGCACGAGGCGGCGGGACTTCATGATCCAGGCGAAGCTGCGCTCGACGACCCAGCGCCGGCGGATGACGGTGAAGCCTTTGGCGCCGGGCGGACGCTTCATGATCTCCAGGGCCATATGCGTGTTGGTCTTTGCCCAGTCGACGATCCTGCCGGCATAGCCGCCATCGGCATAGACGCGCTCGACGAAGGGAAAGCGCGACCGGGACCGGCGGAGGACGCCCTTGGCGCCATCGCGGTCCTGCATGTCGGCGGCATGGACTTCGGCTGCCAGCAGGCGGCCGTCGGTGTCGGTCAGGATGTGCCGCTTGCGTCCATGGATCTTCTTGCCGGCGTCGTAGCCCTTGCATCCCCCTTTTGATCGGCGGTTCGGACGGTCTGGCTGTCGAGGACGGCGGCGGAGGGCGACGGTTCCCGGCCGGCTCGCTCGCGGTCGGCCATCACGAGCGTATGATGGACCCGCTGCCACACGCCCTCCCGGTCCCACCGCCGGAAATAGTAGTAGACGGTCTGCCACGGCGGCAGGTCGTGCGGCAGCAGGCGCCAAGCCATGCCGGCGCGGAGGAAATAGAGGATCGCGTTCACCAACTCGCGCGAAGCCGCCTTGCGCGGCCGACCGCCGGGGTTCGCTTCGGGGATCAGCGGCGCAATCAGCTTCCACTGACCGTCGGTCAGGTCGGTGTCATACGCTCGCCGCTGCGGCGGCCTCCGTCTCGGCATCGGCGTCGGCTCTCCAGCTCGGGTCCGACACGCCAAGAATCACAGAAACGCGGCCTTGGGAATCCTTCTCAAACACGCTCTAAGGGAATGACGTTCGGCTACAGCCGTGCCGAGGTGATCGCAGCATTGATCAATCTGGTCACGCTGATCATCGTCGGCCTCTATCTCGTTTACGAGGCTATCGCCCGCTTCTTCGCGCCCGAGCCGATCGCCGGATGGATCGTGGTGATGGTCGCCGGAATCGCGCTCGCGGTCGATGTCGTCACCGCGATGCTCACCTACGCGATGTCGAAGGAGAGCATCAACGTGAAGGCGGCGTTCGTGCACAACGTCTCGGATGCGCTCGCCTCGGTCGGCGTCATTGTCGCCGGCACATTGATCCTCCTCTACGACCTCTATGTCGCCGACCTGATCGTCACGGTGGCGATAGCGGCCTATGTTCTCTACCAGGGCTTCAGCATGATTGGCCGGACGATTCGCATACTGATGGGAGCGGCTCCGCCGGATATCGAGTTCGACGCGCTGATCCAGGCCATGGAGAGTGTCGACGGCGTCGAAGAGATTCATCACGTGCATGTCTGGGAGCTGAATGAGCGCGATCGATCGGTCGAGGCGCATGTCGTGATTCGAGAGAGCGACATGGACCGGATGGAGACGATCAAATCCAAGCTGAAGCACCTTCTCGGCGAGCGGTTCCGGATCGCACATTCGACGCTGGAGATCGAACTTCCCCCCACAGCGAGTGATCACCGCCACGACAGCGCTGTCGTACCGCAGCACTGACGGCACGGTATCCTGCCAAAGGGGCTATTTTCTGCTTCCGATGGGCTTCGGGGTCAACCTCTAAGGAGGGAGCCAGACTTGGCTGACGACGCAACAAGCCAATCACGGCATTAAGCGGGGGATCAATCCGGCTTTCCGGCCTCGTAATTCCGACAGGCATCAACCCCCCGCGCCGTTCCGGTCAGCAGCTCGTCCGCAAGACTCAACAGCACTTCCAGTCGGGGATCGCTGAGGTGGTAATGGACGAAGCGCCCGCGCTGCTCGCCCGCGACCAGCCCGCATTCGCTCAGGCAACGCAGATGGTTCGAGGCATTGGACTGCGACAGGCCGGTGCTCGCGACAATCTCCCCGACCGATAGCGGCCCTGCACGCAGCGCGTCGAGTATTGACAGCCGCGAGGCATCGCCAAGCCCCCGGAACAGCTTCGCCCGTAGCTCGGCGGTGCGGGCATTAACCCGCTGCGTCAATTCGGTTTCGCTCGACATATCAGTCTGCAATGATACGTTGCCCGTCTGGGATAAGGAAGATGGGCATGAGCGTAACGCTTTCGACGGAGAATGCAGAGGAAACGGCGCGGTACCGGGTCACCGGCATGGATTGCGCGGCCTGCGCCGCCAAGATCGAGAAGGCGGTGCGATCGGCCGGCGTGAAGAATGTGAAGGTTTCGACTGCGACCCAGATCATGACGCTGCATGGGAGCGATCTCGCCGCGCGGCTCTCCGAGGTCGAACGCGCCGTTTCCGGCATCGGCTATCAGCTCGACCGGCTGGATGGCCCCAAGGCGGAAAACGAAGGCGACAGTGATGATCTGCCGAAAGACCTCTCCCACATCACGCCGGCCTACAAGCGGGCGCTGTGGATCGTGATCGTGCTCAATGTCGGTTACGGGCTGATCGAGATGGTCGGCGGCTTCATCTCGGGATCGCAGGCGCTCAAGGCCGATGCGCTCGATTTCCTCGGGGATGGGCTGATTACCTTCCTCGGCATTCTCGCCATTGGCTGGAGTCTGATCTGGCGCGCGCGCTCGGCGCTCATTCAAGGGCTGTTTCTCGGGGTGCTCGGGCTGGGGGTTCTCGCCAACACGGCTTACCGCGTGCTGGTTGTGAACCAGCCGGAAGCCGAGCTGATGGGGCTGTTCGGGATCATCGCACTGGCGGTCAACGTGGCGGCGGCGCTCGCGCTGATTCCGCACCGGACCGGCGACGCCAACGTGCGGGCGGTCTGGCTGTTCTCGCGCAATGATGCGATCGGCAACGCGGCCGTCGTCGTGGCGGCGGGCCTTGTGGCATGGACCGGTACGGCCTGGCCCGACCTTGTTGTAGCAGCAGTGATCGCCGGTCTGTTCCTGCAATCGTCATGGGTGATCGTGCGGGATGCGCGCGCCGATCTGCGTGAGGCCGCGTAAGTGGGCCGCCGCGTCGGCATAGGATGCGCTGCGGCGGCGCTCGCTCTCGATCAGGGCACCAAGGCGCTTGCCCTTGGCACGCCCGCTCTGGTGGATGGCGTTGAACTCCTCCCGATTTTGAACCTTGTCCTCGTGCGCAATCACGGCGTCAGCTTTGGGATGCTTAGCGGCGTCGTGCCGTGGTGGGCGCTGATCTTGCTTAGCCTAGCCATAGTGGCCGCCCTTGCCGTCTGGCTATGGCGATCACAAGGCCGGGCGGTCAGCATGGCTCTCGGGCTGATAATCGGCGGCGCTCTCGGCAACGTGTTTGACCGCGTGCGGTTTCAGGCGGTCACCGATTTTCTGGATTTTCACGTTGCCGCTTACCACTGGCCCGCCTTCAACCTTGCTGACGTGGCGGTCGTCTGCGGCGCGGCGTTGCTAATGCTCGATGGCTTTCGCGCGTCGGAAGGAAGAAGGCATGAAGAAGCCTGAGAAGGGAAAAATCGGCTACGACCGCACTGGCGGAAAACCGTCCGGAGCTGTCCCCCAAGGGCGATTTCCTCCGGCCTGTCCCCTCAAATTTCGGAGGGGATGACCCTATGCCCCCCATCCCCCACGACCTGAGTTTTGACAGCACACTTGCCCTGCTTCTGGACCCTTACGGCTTTATCTCGAAACGATGCCGTCGATACGGGGCCGATCTCTTTCAAACCCGACTCCTGCTTCGGCCGACGATCTGCATGACCGGCCCCGAGGCGGCCGAACTGTTCTACCGGCAGGACCTGTTCGCCCGAAGAGGCGCTGCACCGGGGCGGATTCAGAAAACCCTCTTGGGACAAGGCGGCGTGCAGGGGCTGGACGGCGAAGCGCACCGGCACCGCAAGCAGATGTTCATGTCGCTCATGACACCGGAGCGCATTGAAGAACTGAAAGAACGGACGGCCGACTGGTGGCGCACCTACGCCCGGAAATGGGCAACGATGGAGCGGGTTACCCTTTACGACGAGATGCAAGAGCTCCTGACACGCAGCGTATGCGGATGGGCCGGGGTTCCGCTGCCGGAAGCTGATGTTGGTCGGCGCGCAGCAGAGCTGACCGCGCTGTTTGATTACGCGGGCTCGGTCGGGCCGAAGCACTGGTGGTCACGCCTGTCCCGCAGGCGGTCGGAAAGCTGGATTGAGGGCATCGTTGAGCAAATTCGTACCGGCGATCTGAGCCCGCCGGAAGGAAGCGCGGCGCGTGTCATCGCCACCTGGCGGGATCAGGATGGCGCTCTTCTCAGCCCGCGCATCGCCGCCGTCGAACTGCTGAATATATTGCGGCCAGCCGTAGCCGTGTCGGTATTCGTCGTCTTTGCCGCCCATGCCCTGCATCGGTTTCCGGCCTGCCGCCGGGAACTTCAAACCGGCGGCGATTATCCGGAGCTGTTCGTGCAGGAGGTTCGGCGGTTCTATCCCTTTTTTCCGGCGGTGATGGCGCGCACGAGGCACAAGTTCGAATGGAACGGCTATCGGTTTCCGGGGGGACGGCAAGTGATGCTGGACCTCTACGGCACGAACCGGGACCCGCGAACATGGGATGCGCCTGAGGAGTTCCGGCCGGAGCGATTTCGGCGTTGGGATGGTAATCCCTTCAACTTCATCCCGCAGGGAGGCGGCAACCATGACCTGAACCACCGCTGCCCCGGCGAGTGGATCACGATCGAGCTTATGAAAGTGTCCTGCGAATTTTTGGCCGTAAACATGGAGTACGACCTGCCGGATCAGGACTTGCAGATCGATGTAACGCGACTGCCGGCGGTACCGAAGAGCCGCTTCGTAATGTGCAACGTCAGAGATGAGATCGGGGGCGCGGCGTGATCGCGGTCTGCGCCGGAGTTCTTCTTGCTGCCGCAAGGCTCGCCCATTAGGGCGCTGAGCACCTGTCCGATCCGCTCAAGAAGCTGCGCCGGCAATGGGCTTCTCGGTCGCTGGTGGCGGCTCTTTTATAGGACTTGCCGTTCCTCCCGCCTAACAAAGCCGCTCAGCCGGCCACCTGCCGCCTGAGGACGTTCTTGACGTTGGAGACCTGCCAGCGTCCGCCGCGTGCGCTGGGT
>Ga0208031_1000168_pt1 | contig 18098 bp, 35 predicted proteins | sample MalvirAntarct_38_FD_184252 | JGI IMG/M metagenome (GOLD analysis project Ga0208031, IMG submission 184252) | Marine viral communities from the Global Malaspina Expedition - Malaspina viral metaG Antarct_38 (SPAdes) (version 2) | ecosystem: Environmental > Aquatic > Marine > Oceanic | place...
GAACTACAGGCACTGGAGGAACTACAGGCACTGGAGGAACTACAGGCACTGGAGGAACTACAGGCACTGGAGGAACTACAGGCACTGGAGGAACTACAGGCACTGGAGGAACTACAGGCACTGGAGGAACTACAGGCACTGGAGGAACTACAGGCACTGGAGGAACTACAGGCACTGGAGGAACTACAGGCACTGGAGGAACTACAGGCACTGGAGGTGCTTTTACTGGAACTATGTTTAATGGGGAATATACAGGTGATGCTGTAAATCAGTTATCACAGGCTCGTTCACCTCGTAGTATGGACTTTGATAGTATATACGGAACTACTTCATTTAATCCAGCTACAGGTCAATTTGATCAACAAACATCACCTGAATACAATCAATTTCAACAGGGTCTTCTAGGACAGCTTCAGGGCTCTCAGGATGCGTACCAGAGCTTTGATCCACAAGATGCTGCCTCAGAGTACCTACGTGGAGTAAATGCCCTTAGAGAGCCTATGAGGGAGCAACAGACAGACTCTAAGTTGAGTCGTTTAATTCAGTCTGGTAAACTAGGGTCTACGGTTGGTACACAAGCTTTAGCTCAATTAGAGACAGAGCAAGAAAGCCAACGGTTCCAAGAAGCAATGCAAGCCCAACAATACGGGACTCAAATGCAAGACCGTATGTTACGCAATCAAGCTGGTATGTTTGGTCTTACTTCTCAGGTAGCCGCAGAGCAATTTAAACCACAGCAACAAGCACTTGGTTCTGTACCTATGCTACAACAAATCTACGGTTTTGCACAAGAGCCTCAGTTCCAACAAGGTCTAGCCGAACAAGGTATTGGCGCACAGCAAAGTGCTAATAATACAGCAAACTGGATGAATCTAGGAACCTCAGTCTTAGGTAGTGACATAGGGCAAGATATATTAGGTGATGGTTGGAGTTGGTTAAAGAGCAAGCTTTAAAATATATAAAGGAGTAGAGACACATGGCAGGATTATTCGGCTCAGGCCCTCAATCAAACATTTTACAAGTAGTACAAGGGTCATATAATAGTATGCTCAATGCTGAAAAGCAGAAGGGTGTTTCTATGACAGCAGCTATGGGTGCTTTTGGACAAGCCATAAGCCCTAAAGCAATAGGCATGAATCAATTTAAGAATGATTTTAAAGACGCAGATTGGACTAAGCCAGCAACATATCAAAAAGCTGGCGAACAAATTATGAAGTTTGATCCTAATGGTGGTCTAGCCATGATGGATAAAGGCAGGGCTTTAGCGGCTTCTTTGGCTCCTAAACCTCCTACATGGAAAGAAGTTAATACAACAAATGCTGACGGTTCTTCTAACACTAAGTTTGTAGACATGAACACTTATCAGGGACAGACCTATAACTCAGCAGCACCTCAAGTTGCTGACGAATGGAAGCCTCAATCAAGAACAGTAGATGGGGTAGAAATAAGTGGAGTGTTCCTTGAAAGTTCAGGAGTTTGGAAATCTTTAGGTGGAACAGGAAAAACAAAAGATCCTTCTGCTCGTACAATGACAACCGTAGTAATAGATGGTGTAGATACTAGGGTATCTGTAAGCAATACTGATCCAAGCGATATACAAACAGTAGGTACGGCCCCTGCTACAGCAGATAGCCAAAGACAAACAAGAAAAACTGATATAGGTGGAGTAGAAGTACAGCAAGATTTAATTGACGGAGTGTGGACTACTTCAGGGAAAGTGTATAACCCTGATGGATCTGAGTTAATTACTGTTTTTGAAAATGGTAAAAACATGCAATACTTCGTTAATCCTAAAAATCCTAATGATAGGAAGTTAGTAGGAGAAGCTAAAGCAGGGACAGAAGCAGCTAGACAGACTGTAACTTTAAATGAAGATGGAGAAAACGTAGTATATTCTTTTGACCCTTCTGATCCAGAAAATACTAAAGTAAAAATGGGATTAGCTAAAAAAGGAGAAAAGGCAAATAGGCAGTTAATTACTGTTCTTGAAGATGGTATAAATAAGCAATACTTTGTTAATCCTAACGATACTGATGATAGGTTATTTGCAGGAATAGAAAAGAAGCCTAAAGACTCTGCACCTACATACAGACAAGGTACTGACAAAAACGGTTCTGCTATCTTAGAAGATTGGGATTCAGAAAAACAAAAGTGGGTTCAAACAGGCAAGCCTCCAAGTAATGAGTCTCCAATAGAGAAAATTAACAGGCAATTTACGCAAACTAAGTCTTTACGAGAAGAACTAAGTAAAGACATGAACTACAAGAATTTTAAAGAAAGCGAATTACAATTTGCTAAAATAAAAACTTCAGCAGAAGCAGACTCAGCAGCAGGAGATATGTCTCTTATCTTTGCATATATGAAAATGTTAGACCCTGATTCAGTAGTACGTGAAGGAGAGCAAGCTACAGCAGAAAATGCGCGTGGTATTCCAGACACTGTTAAAAACTTTTACAATAAAGCTATGAACGGTGAAAAAATGGGAGTAACCCAAAGAGCAGATTTTGTAAAAGTTGGTGGTTCTTTATTTACTAAAATTAAAAAACTTGCAGGGCCTACAATATCTAAAATAAAAGGCGTGACTAAAAGGTACGAGTTAAACCAAGATGATGTTTTTGGAAGTGTAGATAAAAAGATTGAAATTAAGTTTATGTTTCAAGGAGTAGATAGAGACAACCCTAATGATATGAGTATGGTAGTGCAATCTTTTACTCAAAAAGAACGCGCAATACTTGCACAAATGATAGCGGATGAGGAATTTTAAATGGCTAGTAATATTAGTGTAGCAGACATTATGAGTTCTATGAATGGATCTAGTTCTAGCACTACGCCTACAAATAGTTCTGCAAATACAGATATTAGTGTAGAATCTATTTTAAATTCTCTAGGAATGACTCAAGAACAAGAAGAAGAAAAAGAAGCTATTACTAAAGGAGTAGACGCTAACTATGCTGAACTAGCAGGACAGGGTTTTTTAAGAGGTGTTGAAAAGGTAGGGGCAGGAGTACAAGAATTAGGAAGGTCTGCTATTACCGAATTAACAGGGTTTGATGTTTTAAGTGATTGGAAAGATCAAAGGATTGGTAAAGAACAAGAGATAAAAGATTACTTAGATAAGATGAACTACGCAGAGCAATTAACTTACGGTAGTGCCTCTATGACAGGAGAAACCGCATCTTACATAGCGGCACTTCCTGCTAAAACTGCAAAAACAATATTAGGTACAAGTGCAGTATTAGGAGCTAGTTTATCTACGTCTGACGGTGCTTTAATATCACAAGAAAGAACTATGAATATGTTAGTAGCTGCTAACTTAGGATTAGCACCAACGGCTTTAATAAATACAGGTAAATTTTTAGCAGGAAAAATGATAGTAGATCCTATAAAAAAAGCTGTAGATTTCTTTAGTGCAAGGGGAGGCCGTAAAAAAGCATTAGAAGGAGTAACTGCCCCTGCTGTACAAGATGCAGTAGACGCAGGTAGTCGATTAGGTGTGCGTATTACGCCAGCAGAAGCTTCAGCAAACCAAGTTATTTTAACTAGGGAAGCAGGAGCATTTTCAGGGTTAAATCCTGAGAAAGCATTAGTTGCTCAAGAAATAAGAATGCAACGTGATTCAGAATTAGCAGATGTTGTTGGATCGTTTGTTAAAAATATTGTACCTGAAGGTAGAGAAGTAGCTAAATCAACACTCACATTACTATACAAAAAAGCGTTTGACGTAACAATGAAACCTAAATTTCTTCAAAATCTAGAAGATAATCCTATATTTAAAGCTGCTAAAAAAGGTCTTATGGCAGATCCAGCAAAAGCTGCAAAGTTTAATGCTTTAAGAGAAGGTTCTTTAGGGCAAGTTGAAATGGTAAGAAGAGAAATATCATCTAACGCTCATGCTGCTAGTACATCAATAGATACTTTAGAACGACAAAAATCAGGGGTATTAAGGAGTGTAAATTCTTTAATTAAAGGGGCGTTAAAAAAATCTAGTGATGAATATGCCTTAGCACTTCCTATAGCTCAACGTCAAATTGCTCAAAAAAGAATTTTAGATAGACTGTCTCAGATAAAAACTAAAGGAGTTCCTGAAGGTACAAGTATATACAACGCTACTCCAGATCAATTTTATGATTCAATATTAGCAACACCCTATCAAAGAACGGAATTAGCTAGGCAGTTAAAAGACGTAGGAGGTAGCTCACAAGCTATTGATGATCTTGCTTTTATACTAGCTAGATTAAAAAACACTCCCTTTAAAGCCCTAAACGCTGCCGAACAAGGGGCTGTAGCTCAGTCTGGTTCTTTTGGATTTGGTAAAATAGGTGTTGTTGTTGCTAATACAATTAGCTATATGAGAGGTCGCCATAATCAAGCCATGTTAGATATAGTAACTAATGGAAAATGGCAAAATTCATTAAATAAAGTTAAAAAAATTAAAGATCCAGTAAAACAACGAGAGGCTCTTAGTACAACTCTTGCTTATATTACAGCATCTAATGTAGCCCAAGCTTCTCAGTCAAGTGAGCAAAAAGAAGCACGATAAAGGAACAAAATAATGATAGAAGAGATGTTGGCTCAGTACGAGCGAGGGAAAAAAGAGTTATCTGGAATGTGGGCCTCTATAGACGGTTCAATGATAGCTGCTAAAGCGTCTGACGCTATCAAAAGAGCAGCAGGTACTCCAGAAAATGCTAACATGGAACAAGCTATAGAAACGGCTAGGGCTGGCGGTGATCCTGTTCAGTTAGAGACTAGTTTATTTGAAGATACTACAGCCGATACTACCTCTAAGGATCTAACAGAAGAAGCAGTAGAGCCACCTAGTAACATACAGTCTGTTACTGATTACATGAAATCTAAAGGATGGAAGCAGTCTGTAATTAACGGTATGTTAGGCAACATAGAAGTTGAGTCAGCAGGGTCGTTTAACTTTAACCAAAAACAAATTGGTGGTGGTAAAGGTCACGGACTATTTCAGTTAGACTATATGAAAGAAAACTACAAAGAATTTCTTGGTATTAATGGCCTTAGTGATTCAATGGAGTCTCAAATAGACTTTGTAGGTGAGATTATAAACAATGATACCTACCATGACATAGGGGCTGGTAACAGGAAAAAACTAAATACTAATACGTTTAACGGAACTTCAGGAGAATACGCTGATCTGTTTGCTCGTAGATTAGAGCGTCCTAATCCTAAAAAGAATCCAAAGTTTGAAGAGCGAGTTAATTTTGCCAGTAGCCTAGACTAAATCTTAGGCAAATAAAAAGGCCCCTTAGATTTCTCTTCGGGGCCTTTTTATTTACTTTTTTCTATTACCTACATTATCTTCTAACTCTATGAGAAGGTCTATGTAGTGTTTAATCTTTTCTAAGTCCTGTATACCGCCCTTATCACGCCACCTAGAGATGTATTTAACTATACTACCTTCGATAAAAGATAAATTATTAGCGTGTATGTATTCAATAGGCTGTATGCCACCCATTTGATAATGAGAACCTCCTATCTGATTATGTAATGCTGAATCAGGTTCCATCTTTAAAGTCCCCTCGTTCTATAGCTATCATTAATTTATCGTCAAACCTCTCTAACAAATCTTCAGCAGAAATACATAATATCTCAACTAACAAGTCTACATCGTAGTCCCTAGTTATGTCTTCAATTAATTCTTCTACTGTCTTAGCCATTGACGTTCTTACTCCACTTATTAAGGGCTTTCATATCATCTTGTGAAAACCATTTAATGTCGTGTTTATCACACCATCCTGCGTTAGTGAGTTTAGATCCTTTCCGTAGTTTTTGGTGAGGCTTAGACCAGACAAAGACAAGTATCTTATTTTCTTTTAGCATTTGGTCGTGGATAGCTTTGTACTTCTGAGTGTCTCCAGACCTAAAGAATCCTTTAACTTCAATAAAGATATTACCCTTAATGAAGTCTGGATTGTAGGTCTTGTGAATGATGTAATTCATCTTCTCAGATTCATAACCCCACTCAGTAAGACCTACAGCAACCCTAGCCTCTAGTTTACTTCTGTACTTTGGCAGTTGCTTTTTTGACATTTGGAACATCCTTTAATAATGCCTGTACCATTTGGCCTGTACCATCAATGAAGGGACTACTATGCAGTTCCCAACCTTCAGCTAAAAGTACGTTAATTTGTTCTTCAAAACGCTCTGGTCGCGGGGTCTGTACTACTTTATAGGTTAAACTCATATTAATTAGTCTCAGTTATTTCAATTACTCTGGGCAAACTCCAAACCTCAGTTAGAAACTTAGGGCCTGTACTATACAGAAAAGTCCTAAGATCAGGGTAACAAGTATGCTTATAAGCGCAGTAAGAGCATTGTGTAGATAGCTTCATATTTCCACTTTTACCGTCTGGTACGGGATAACTACATGGATCAGGCATTTCATCTTTAGATACAATATCTTTTAAGTGAGTGATCCTGTCCTCAATGCTCTTACCTTCTGTCAAGTCTATCATTGCTAAGGCTAAATGTCCATTTCCTTTATCCATAGCTAACCAGCCACCCTCTTTAACACCGAGCCCTGCACCATAGCCTTTTAACTGATCTACATAACCGAATGGATCATCAAATTCTACAGTGTTATCCTTGAACTTTTTAAAGGCATAACTGGAGGCAGATTTAACGTCTATAAGTTTACCATCAATAGTACAGTCCATAGAGCCCTTGACTCCATTAACCTCTACCTTATCTTGCTCATTAGCGACTGTATGCCCACCTAGACGTACTAACAGTAAGACTAACTCTTCTATGACATGACCATATAAGAACTTAATCAACGTAGAGGGCTCTAATTCCTCTTTAGGGTAGTTTTTAGAGTTAAGCCATACCTGTCTATCAGGTTTGCCTACGGACGACATACGCAAGCGTGTGGAGTCTCCCCTCTCTTCAAACAATGACTTAAATACAGCCTCCTTTACGTTAGTTCCAAACAGATCAAATACTGCATCAACATCTACGTTTGGGTCTGCTTTGCTGTTTTTGACTACCGAATAAATATCTTCTACTAATGTGTTTAGTGTTTTCATTTTTATTTCTCTAAATACTTTAGTGCTGATTTAACTGCAAGTATGCTATCACCAAGTAAACCTAATCCTTTATTACATCTACTACAGAGTAAGCCCCTAACCTTATTAGTTATATGATCGTGGTCTATACATAAAGACTTGCCTTCATCTACAAAACAGATACTACATAAATAGTTCTGTTCTTTAAGCATATCGTTATACTCTTGCATGGTTAACTTAAATTTATCTAAGTTTAGTTTTAGTCTATAATCTTTCCTACAAGACTTACAGGTTCCTTGTAGCTTGTCTTTCTTTGTCTTATCTTTATCAAAACCCCTTATAGGCTTCGTTATATTACAGATATTACACATTTTAATGGCACTCATACCAATTATTCCCTATCTTAGATTCACCGTCCAACGGGCAGTTCATATTTAAAGCTACACCAGCATTAATAATAGCTTCTACAGCCAATACCCCAAACCGTTCTGAGTGATTTTCTAGAACTTGAGTCTGATACTCATCGTGAATGTTACCTACAAAAGTAAAGTCTAGCTTTTCTTCCTTTGCTCTGTTGTATAATAACACAAGTGCTTTTTTCATAACAATCGCCCCTGCTGACTGTAAGAGAAAATTAGGGGCTGAGTGTTCAGACCTAACCCATATTTTACGTCCGTCTAGGCCCTTCAAATATCCCCTGTTAGAAGCTTTCTTAATCTTAGTAATGAGGTCAGCTAGTGAAGGAATGTTATTGAATAGAGTGGCTTTTAGTTTCTTACCTTCTGAGGCAGATCCATTGATTATAGTGCCCATCTTAACATCACCAGCCCCATAGCACAGAGCATAAATCATCGTTTTGGCCTGATCCCTAGAAGGTAGTCCAGCCATTTCCTGATTGTAGGAGTGTATATCACCGTCTATAATCTGGTTGGTGTACTCTGCGTCATTCATATAGTGAGCAAGCATTCTCAATTCTAAACCAGAAGCATCACAACCAACTAGCTTATACCCTTTGGGCACTATCCAGCACTCACGGCACTCTCTACCGTATGGGCTGTATGATGCAGGGACTTGAGCAACATTAGGGCTGCTATGAGTCATACGGTTTGTCTGCGCCCCTATAGCATTAACGTATCCATGTACTCTACCATCGTCTGCTACAGACTCTACCCAACTTAGAACCATGCCCACTCGCTTCTGGAGTAATAGAAACTCTTTGATCATTACTGCTTCAGGTATGTCTACATTCTCCAGTACCTTTTCATCTATCTTAGGTATACCTGTCTCAGTAAACTCAGTAGGCTTCCAACCAAAATGGATCAAATAACGTCCTATCTGTTGGCGACTTCCTAAGTTAAAGATAGGGTATTCAAAGACACCATAGCTTCCTTGTGAGTTATGGTGAAAACCCTGCTCTCTATGCTTACCCATGATAGCTGCTTCAGTACCATCTTTCTTTAATGGGTTCTTAGGGTAGTTCTTTTCTACCCATACTGGCATAGGTGTAAAGCGTTTACGAACTGTAGCTTCTGCATTCATCATGCTCTCTTTGAGTTCAGCTAACAATATAAAGGCTTTCTTTTCGTCCAGTAACCAACCACTACGGGTCTGTTCAGCTATGATTTTATGTACGTCCATCTCTAGTTGAATAGACTCTACAGAAAAATCATTAACTTCTTTGAGTAGTTTACGGTAGGTGAATAAGTTTACTTCAGTATCAGTAATACAATACTCTAACATCTCATCACTATAATAACTGAAGTCAGTAAATTTACCTTTTGGATAACCTAAACGCTGTCCCCAAGACGCTAGAGAATGACCACCCTGTCGGGCAGGTTCTGCAAGTCTAGACAAGACTAGAGTATCGGTTAGTTTGATGTTACTGAAGTCAATACCTAATAGACGTTCCAGTACAGGTATGTCATAACCTAGTATGTTGTGTCCTATTATCTCAGTAACGTCTAACAGATCAGTCTTTAACTGAGCTAGATTATTCACGTATTGGGTAGACGTTTTAGTATTAATGTCTAAGGTGACTACGCACCATATCTTGTCTGGATTAAAGCCATTAGCTTCAATGTCCAGAACTATAGATTTAGAAGTCATAATTACTTGTTTCCTGTATTATCGGGGCCTGACCAGCCTCTAATCGGCTAGTATCTGAGTTATAAAACAACCAGCCACCTACGCCTGTATTACCTGTCCTACGACATTTAACTAGCTGGATCTTAGTACAGTTTCTAGCATACTCATCTTCAGATAATTTGTCACGACTTAATAAGATAGTATTAAACGCAATCTGGTTAATAGATCCTGAGCCTTTCATATCATATTCGTTTACATCGTGTGCATCCTTAGCACTAGGCTTACGCATATGACTGACTACAATGATACTGACTCCAGTTTCTTTAGCTAGTTTAAGGCACTTATCCATAAAGGCATCTACGGTTCCATTCTCATTGGAGGTCACAGCAGCCTGTAGAGGATCTAGTATTAGAACATCACAGTCTAGCCCTTTAACCATGTAACGCATTTTAGAGAACAGTTCATCTGCCTCTAGAGCCCCTTGATGGTCTAGTATATGTAACTTATCTGTATCAGCTAATTCCGAATACTTCTTATGTAACTGGTCGTAGTCCCGTTCAGGTTGAGGTACGTTAGATATGTTCTGACCGATATGTACAGAGATTAATTTCTCTATTGTTTCGCCTACGTCAGCCTCTAGGAAAATACAACCTATACGCTTATTAGACTCCATCAACATGTCGTAGACTAGATTATAGACTACTGTACTTTTACCGATAGATGTTAACGCCCCTAGTACCGTGATTTCACCAGCCGCTATACCACCATTCATCATGGCGTTTAGTGATCCGAATGCTTTAGGTAAAGGAGTCACCTCTTCAGTACCTCGCTTTACGAATAGATCCCAATTACCTGCATCTGACAAAGACACTACACCAGCAGGTCGATGAGGTTTAGCAGACCACCAGCACTCGGTAAACTCTTTAACCTTGCCTTTCATCAACATCTCAGAAGCATCTTTAAGAGGCATCTGCATCACTTTTACTTTGTTAGGTGAGAATAAATCTACGATATTCTTAGTCGCGTCTGAACCTGCATCGTCTTGATCCATACAGAGTATGACACTATCAAACGACTCCAGAAACTCAAGTGATTCTTTGATACCCTTCACCGCACTACCTGAGCCGTTCTTTAAACTCACTACAGGCCATTTACCGTGAAACATAGAGCTAACTGCCAGTGCGTCTAACTCGCCCTCAGTGACCGTTATATAGCGTCCACCAGCACGACCCTCAAATACATTTTGACCGAACAGTCCTGCATCCCCTAGATTACCACTGCAAAAGAATTGCTTATACTTAGTTACCCGTGTCTTTAAGGCAACAATCTTATTGTCGCTGTTGTAGTACGGGTAGTGGTGTTTAGTGATATCTCCTTTAGCGTCATACTCTATTGTAACGCCAAACTTGTCTAGAATATCTTGGGATAATCTACGGTCTGGTATAGAGCCCTTAGTGCCCTTGATTAGATCCTCTTTATTTACCTCTTTACGAGGAGGTGTAGGAACTACTGTCGATTGATTGTGCATTGATTCACCTGATTTAATAAAGTGACCACAGCCTACGGAATAGCAGGTAGAGTGCCCATCTTTATACTTAACTAAATTATCTTTAGACCCACACTTAGAGCAAGGGCCTCTACTGTCTACTTCTGCGTTACCAGCCGAATAGTTGATAGCCATTTATCGTGATCCTTTTTTGTTAGGTAATGTGTCAATAAGTTAATGATTGCTGCTAGGGTAACTCTGTCGTTATCCCTTTGCCTAGTGGTCGAATACCACCCTTCGTCCTCTACTGCATAGTCTAGGACGTTATAGTAATTCTTTAACTCAGATATTACTAACTCTTCAATCTGCTGATCTGTTAATATCATAGATCCTCCAACCTAAGCTTTAACTTAGCTATCATATCCTCATTGTATGCTACAAACTGACCGCCTCTTTTAACACCTTCTTCATAGTTTGAAATTTCTGTTTCAATCTTAGTACGGGCTTTAGAAGCTGCAATCTTTTCCTTTAGTGATTTATTTTTCAGTGTCTTAATCATTAATTCAGTCATGTTATGGAAGTCTCATTATCTGGTTTATTTTTTCTTTTCTTTGACTATCAATTTTACCGTACAAATCATTGTATGCGATAGCTGAAACGATAGCACTCTGGCCTCTATGTAATAACGTGGCGCAGTTTAAGTAAGAAACTCCTAAGACTCGCAGTTCTACTAGCTTGTCTAATTCAGAAGACTTCCAGTACACTTGAGGGCCCCTGTATCTTTTATTATCTTCTTTTGGTTTGATTTCTTCAGTTCTGAAACTTGCAGGAATCTTTGGTTTGAATATTAAGCTCATAATCTAATTGCTCCAATACTTTGTTCATATAATCTTCATATAATAGGTTTAGGTCAGCGTCCATCTCTTTAGGTTCGATAGTGCTTTTCCTGTAGGCTTTCTCATACTTAATCCTAGCATCCTCTACGGGATCATCTTTGATTGTATTCATAGCATATTCTCTTTGGCACACAAGGCTGCTGCCTGTACCTCTTCAGGGCCCCATGTAGCTTCGCTGTGAGTATACAACTCATCACACCATACTTGCTTGTAATCGTTCTGAGGTGGTGTGCCACAGCCAGCTATATAGACTACCATAAGTAATATCAATAACCGTTTCATTTATACTCTCCCCATGATTTCTTCATGGGCCAATTGCTGAACAAACTCAGAGTTTTCGTTAGTTAACTTTTCTAATTGATCATCTGATAAGGGATTTCCGTTAGCATCTATGGCTTCTGAAATATAAGCATCTACAAAATCTGGATAATCATTCATGCAAACACCGTCTACTGTCACATCTCTTAAATCATATATATTCATTTTATTATCCTCTATTTAGTTACAAATAATACAATGTCTTCACCTGTCGTTAGGCTCGATATTGGGATAGCTACACCGTCTTCTGGAGGTGGCTGTGCGCCTACATAAGCCCATGACTTCCCTGCTTTAAAGTCAGCCTTAACAGCACTGACAAACTCAGGGTGATCTACTGTAAACATAGCACTCATTAAAATTATACCTAAAAACATACGTTACTCCTTTATTAATTCATCTTCTAATCTTAGCTTTTCTTCTAGTTCGGCTTCATACTCTAGAATTAAATCACCCATGTCCTGAACATGATCTTTTTGCCCGATACTATAACCAACTTTAGTTTTGTTTCCTTCATCAATACTATAACCAACTTTAGTTATCATTTTTATTCTCCATTCTTTAATTCATCTAGTTTACTACATACTGCTTTGAGAATATCATCATCATCAATATCATCAAACGACCCTATGCTTAATACTTTATCTATACTCCACTCTACTTCAGGGCACTCGGCTGGTTCTTCCATACTAGCTGGAATAGAGCCACCGCTTACAGTAACATCAACCCTTAGTTCCCATGACTCAACTTCTAAATCAAACGTATATTTACTACTCATAATTACTTACTCCTTTAAATCATCTAGTTCTGACAATGCTAAGTTATAGCAGTCACTTCTAAACATAAACCCGTTTGATGGGTCTACATCATCTTTAAATTTCTTAACTGCCAATGTGTAATATAACTCTTTAGGTATAATTCCTGCAAAGTATAAAACTGACAAGTCACTCTTAATACGGGTGAATGCGTAATAGTCACAATTCTGTTTTGTATTGATTGCGTTTACTGAGCATTCATAATGAGGCTGTGGAATAGACCTGCATTGTTTAGACTTAACATCCACTGTAGATCCGTCTTGCATTATGAGGTCGTAATCATAGGTATTAGCCTGTTTCCAGCCTAAGTAATGTGACAGTACCACCTCTCCTAGAAAACCGATTACATTACCCTTCCCTCGCGTTATAGAGTTCTTTAATATACCCATCTCTTCAGACATATCTTGTGCCTGTTTTATTTGTTCCTTAGTCGTTATGATTGTTTGCATTTTCACTTTCCTTTAGAGACAAAAAAGAACAGTTTTACATCTTGTTCAGGATGTTTTAGGAGAATTATATAATGCTAAAAGTCTGTAGTTTCTTCAGCATTCTCAAAGTCTAATGGAATATCACCTGTACCCATCTCTAATACTTTGACTCGGTTAGCATAAGTCGCTAAACCATGTTGAGGGTGAATGTTACCGTGTTTCCACTGTACCCTTACTTTAGTACCTCTAGGTAACTCTTCAGTCATAGACATAGCCTGACCGTTATCGTCTAAAATATCAATACTATAGCCAGACTTAAACTTTCGTTGTGCCACACCTTGATAATCTTTAATGATAACGCCTAAAGCCGATAACTTAGCGGCCTCTTCTTTATCCATACATAATGTTATGTTATATCCTACGTCCTGACCCTGATACTGGTCTTCTGTTAAGACATGACTAAATGCGATATAACCTTCGGTTACTGATAGACTCATAATTAATTACTCTTTTTTAGATTACGTTTATAGGTTTTAATACCTATGATTTATCAACAGGCCCTAGCTGCTCTTCAGTGAAACTTCTTTATAATTATTTAAGGATTATAATAAAGTTTAATACTGAAGAGTGCCTAAGTGCTAAGGAACTATTTTGAGTTTAGCATAGATTAATCAATTAATAAATAGTCCTGCTGTGTAATTTCGGTGTAAAGTTCTATTTCAATAGTTTCGTCTAGCATTTCATCCTCATCAATACTGTCCTCATCGTCATAAAATTGTGCGTCTTGTTTTAGACATTTTTTGCACAATTCAATATCCTCATCATCTAGTAATAGCCTGTCGCATGATTTGCATTTCATAGTATATTTACCTCTAATGGTTTAGAACAATAATAAATCGTCTAAATCTAAGCCCGACTTAATAGCAGCATCCCTAGCCTTGTCTGCTGTATGAAAATTAACATACTCTCGCATTGAAGCCGTGTTTTGGTTTTGCCATTTATTGGCCCAATATTCTTGATCCTGATATAACTCGTATAAGGCTAGCTTGCTTTTTAAGGCTTCTTTAGTTTCAATTATATCGGGGTTTTTAGCGTACCCTCTCTCGTAGATATGATCCTGTGGATTTTCATCCTGTCTAGCATATCTCAACTGGTCTTGTAGCAAGTCCCTATCCTGCTGGTCTATGACAATCATGCCATGATCTGTAGTTAAAATTAAATCGCCTGTCTCTTGGTTTATTTCAAATTTAAGCATTTATTCTATCCTCTGACTTTGTATTAATTCTATTTGCTTGAGTAACTCTTTAGACTTCTCAACCGCTAGACTGATTTGTAAAAACTCATCTGCCAAAAACATGTCTTCAGGGTCTTCTTTTAACTTACGCTGTGTGCGCCAATAACTTAGATGTAATAAGTCTAGGGCCTGATAAACGTGTTCTGTGATAACTGATTTATTGATAACCATTTTTAATACTCCATTACTTGTCTTAATTTCATACGTTTCTTATACCCTATGCTTTGATAGCGGCACAAGGCGATATAGTCGGTGCTGGAGTAGACTTTGGAGTCTAATAGACCTGCTATATACCAGTAAAATGAATCCTCATTAGACGGCTTTATTAAGCGTCTAAAGGCACTGTCCTTTAATACGCTTCTCTTCATATCGACCACCCTAGCAAAACCCCTGATATTAAGGCAAACCAAAGGATTCCACCCGTTAAGAATAAAAACACCTCTTCAGTGTCTATTGTCTTAATCCATTGTTTAATTTTAAGCATTTTTTACCACCACCTCTAAGCTTGTGAATTTATAGACTTTAGGGCCGCTAGCAAATCTAACTAGCACTTGTCCCGTGTCTCTGTTTATTGACCCTATTATACCATAGGGGTTGTTACCGTATTCTAATTTGACCACATCACCTGATCTATAGTCATTTAGATTGTGATTTTTCATTATTCTGGAATCCTATAATTGATATAAGTTTCAGTATGTTTAGGCGTGAAATTACGATATTCAACAACAAGTTTTAATGACCTTTCACCCCTCTCTAAACGTAAAGGATCGTTACTCTCCTTATAATGCCAATCGTGTTTTGTTAGCAGTTCTTTATAGTCTGATAATTTCATTTTTTATTGTCCTTTGTTGTTAAATATTTTATCTACAATAACGCCACCTAAGACCATGCAAGTTAATGCAATATAAGCGTTATCAGTAAACACAGAAACTAGAACAAGGGCGATAAACGCCCCTGTAAAAAATCTAATTATAATCATAAGCTACCCTTTTGCATATTGCATCATAAACCGTATATGCTCAAGCCTAGCGGCTCCTTTGCGACTTGCTAGGTTCCCTAGCCATATAGCCACATCGTTACCCGACTTACCCACCCCGCACCATATGCCCTTAGTTTCATACTTGCCATCTTTACCTGCGGTTATCCATTGTCCTGCTTGTAAGCCTTTCCTTTGCTCTTGTGATAGTTTCCATATATCCACAGTCTTTTGATATTTAGCCATTTTACTTGATCCTTTTAATTAGTTTATGAGTTCTTTTGACGACCCAAACGCAGACCGAAAAACAGATAATAGGTACGCTTAAAATAAGCGCGAGTAATGCTATTGTTTCTATCATCCTGCGACCACCCCTTTTAATTTCCAGTCATTTAAATATACCGATTTTTTCTTAGTATATACATTAATGCGTAGGGCCCTTAGACGGCTCATAGTGGTTCTAGTGGGCCATTTACGCAGAGTCGTTACATTGGCCCTCGCAGTCTCTGTTTCATGGTCATAGGTGGCAATATGATGCCCATGTAAGTAGATTAAAGACTCGTCATAATTGGCCTTATATTCCACCCCTGTATTGTCTTTAGTCCATACACGGTCTTGGCACTCTATAGCAGTCCACATTTGCTCTTCAATTAAACGCATTATTTTGTTCCTTTTTTTAGATTAATTATTAATTCTCTGGCATTTTGTACACTTGAAAAAATACCATAATCACTAAATACAGCGGCCAGCATTTCAGGATCATTGGAGACCAGCGCCTCCTGAAAATTAAAATCATACTGTATCTCATCGGTTAATACTTTAAATTCGTTATCGGTCATGGTTTAAACCCCTCAAAAGAGTAGACATAGGGGTCTTCTATAAACCCCTCTTCGTAAAAATAGGTTAATGCCCTTTCCCTAGCATCTAACAGACAACCGATGTGGAAGTCGTTAAAAGTGTCCGTTAAATTACCGTTTTTATAGACATAAAACAGGACACTGCCAGACCAAGTGATTTGGTGTAAGTCTTCAGTTTCTATTTCAAAAGTAGTATATGTTTTCATTCGTCGGACTCCATTTGATCTATTGTATAACCTTCTTCTTCACCCGCTAAAACAGAGTAATTTACTAACTGAGTCCAAGTAGTAAACCCCTGCGACCCTAGATACATTTGATGGAATTGTTCACCGCTAGCCCATTCGCACTCCATAGACACTGAAGCGTATTCCGACATTTCACCGTAACATTCTACATTTTTAATTTTAATCATTTTGTAATCTCCTAAATATTATAAAGTTAAATAGTGGCGTATATGTTGCCAGTTTTAAAGGATTGCGTATAGCATTGGTCTGAGGGTATTGAATCAACCTTTATGAATTTACCTACATCAACCCTAGTCTCATCGGAATTAAAGAAACTAGCTCCACCGTATGAGGACACTCTTAATACTGCATCTTGGTCGTATCGGTCAAAAGCTATATTTTTTAAACTTGTAAAGCCTAAGCCGTCTCTTAACGTAATCATGTAAGATTGCTCTCGCTCGCCTTCCCATGACCCCTCGCAAACTTCATATTTAAAACCCTTCAATTCTAGATAATACTCAAACTCTTTACGGGCCTTATGTAGTTCTAATTGGGTCTTGTTTGGACGGTCTGTACTCATAATAATTTTAGTCATTTCTATATCTCCTTTGCTAATGCATTTTGAGTTGCTTGGCGCGCTTCATTAAGACGCGAGGTTAGATCATTTAACTGCCGTATTTGGTCACTTTCCATCTGTAATAATTGCTGCATAAATTTGTTAGTTCGGGTTAATTTATCTTGTGTCTCGTTTTTAGGTACCCTTAGTAGACTGGCCTCTAGTTGAATTATATCCTTCTCATAATCTAGCTGGTACTGTCTGATTTGTACAATACTGGAATGGATGCTAGCTATTAGCCCGTGTATTTGTTGTTCGTATTGTAATGTTTCTTCGTAAGTAGTCATAATTTAATACTCTATTTGGTTTAACTTTAAAGTGACTCTAATAGGGGGATCTATTGAGCCACTATAAAGGTAAACAAAACGTACGCTTCTCGTTACACTCCAGCGACCGACTATTAAAGCCGTTACAACCCACCGATGAGGTCAGACTAGATCCAAGCTTTAGGGGCTCTAGATGGGTCGGTTAACTCCCATACAGATAGAATAACAGGTATAGTAATCGGTGCGCTCTAAATACGACACCTGAATACCTAAACACGACACAGCTATAAAATATACTAGCCCTACTTATATAGACACAATAGTTAATTAACTAAATGATAAAAGTATAACTAGACAAATGATAAAAGTATGGAAATGCTCTCTAACGAATAAAATAAGTTAGTCTATCCTAAGATATAGACCTAAGCTAAAACCACTCATAAGACAATCTAGGGCCCTTAATGGATATATAGACTTGATACCTGATCAGTATGTTCTAGAATCGACACTTATCTAAACGCGACTTGGTACAGATATTGCATACTTAGCAACAACCATGCCAACAATAGACAGACAACCTATACAATAATCATGCCAACATTAGCCACACTAGATTCACTAGCTATACAATAATCATGCCAAGAATACCACGCTCATAGGTTCTTTCTCTTGTCAATTCTGGGCGCATGTGTGACCCATGAGTCAGGCCGTGACTATCAGACACACTCTGGTCACATTGTGACTATCGGGCTGCCTTTGGTCATTCCGTGACTATTCGGCACTCTCTGGTCACATTATGACTCACAAGT
>Ga0208031_1000169_pt1 | contig 18015 bp, 17 predicted proteins | sample MalvirAntarct_38_FD_184252 | JGI IMG/M metagenome (GOLD analysis project Ga0208031, IMG submission 184252) | Marine viral communities from the Global Malaspina Expedition - Malaspina viral metaG Antarct_38 (SPAdes) (version 2) | ecosystem: Environmental > Aquatic > Marine > Oceanic | place...
ACTTAGCTAAATATGAGAATAAAAGTAGCCATTGCTTCAAGCAAGTAACGGATTTCATTTTACCAGAAAGTGATATGTTGAAGTTAAAACAGATGCCTCGAGAAACAGTTGGTGTTCTGGGTAAGCTTTTTGATGATGCGCTATATAATTGTGCTCAGCCTGAAGTCTTTAATTTAGCTCGCGCTATACTGACATTGCAAGAGCAGAATAAGGTTGAAAAGTCTCAGGCTATAAGTGAGCAAATTAAAAATATACGTCTTTTAGTTTTTCCTAAATCTACAGTAGCTTCTGCTCGAGAGTATGAAAACCTTACTGAAAATATAAAAACTCAATTGGAAAGTATCGAATCATTAAAAAAACCATTTAATCCGATGGTCATTATTGAGCAGGTTTGGGGAGCTCCTCAGTGAAGAGGGTATTCAGCCTCTAGCCCAACACAATCTAGGTGCGAAAAAAGTTAATTACTATCAGAATATTATTAAGTACTAAATCTGCAGATTTAACTTCTGCTTTACACCAATAATGACAAGGATAATACGATGTCATCAATAAAAATAACTCAAGCTGTCGGGCTGTGTGGAGCTAACAATGTAAACGATGTAAAAACAGTTCAAAGCGGTTTGAATAAACTACTTAAATTCATTCCTCCTACAAAATCATTAATTGTTGATGGCCGTTTAGGCTCTAGGCCTGAAAGCTCTAAAACTGTTGCAGCGATTAAATTGTTTCAAAGCAAAGTACTTAATATGGTACGTCCAGATGGCAAAATTGACGCTAATGGTCGAACTCATCGAAAGATAAATGAAAAACTATTGATTGTAGCCGGGTTTCCTAATGTAAATACCTCTTTAAAAATGCCTGTAACTAATGCCTTTTGGATGAAAACAGCAGTTAATGAGGTGGGTGAATCCGAAGTTGCAGGCACTAAAGCAAACCCTCAAATTTTAGAATATTTTAAGGCGTCTAAGTTTTGGGGAAGTGATGACAGTGGGGGGCAAAATGCCTGGTGTGGGTCTTTTGTTGCTTGGGTGATGAAACAAAATAATATTGAACCTGTCAAAAATGCTTTTAGAGCCAAATCATGGATTGATTTTGGTAAACCAATAACTCAACCTGTTTACGGTGCTATAGGCATCAAATCAAGGCAAGGGGGCGGACATGTTGCTTTTGTCGTAGGGCAAAGCGTTGATGGTAATTATTTGTTTATGCTCGGAGGTAATCAAAGTAATAGTGTGAAAGTTTCTAAGTATAAAAAAGAGGTGTGGGATGCTTTTGTTGTTCCTTCTAACTTTGACTCATCATCTGCCAGTTTACCTGTTTATACTGAAAAGTCATCGATTGCAGGAAGTGAAGCATAATGAAAAATATCATAGTTCTCCTATTCTTGTTAGTAGGTGTTATCCATCCAGCGCTCGCTCAAAACGAAGCCTCATCAGAATTAAACGGCTTTATACAAGCTATAAAAAATGTACATTATCTTGCTAAATTAAAAGTCACTAAAGTGGAAGTAACGGCTCAGAATGATGGATTAGAAAAGCAGGTTTTTTTTGCTGAAGTCCTCGATACTTATAAAGGTGAATCTCACAAAAACATAAACTATGAAATGCTTGTCGAGCAAGGTGAAGATGTCGTTTTTAATTCGACTCCAGTTTATGTCGCGCTGTGTTTAGATAGTGCTGGGAATTACTACTGGCCGGGTACTGGCTCTGAATTCAAACCTTCAACAGCGATCGATGTATGGTTAGCTGAAAATAAAGAAAAGTTGATGGGTATTGTTTCTGTAGCAGATTGGTGTAAGTAGTATTATTTCAAAAATTAGACTGTTAAGTTTTAATAAAAATCACGGACAAATGATGAATAAAATTAACACGGATGTAAATTACAAAACGATTGCAGGTAATGCTCGCTTAGTTATGCTAGGTGAGTCTAATCACAACACCGCTGGATATAAATATGAAGCGATTAAAGCGATCAAACAATTAAAAGCAGCTGGCTTTACCCATTTTGCTATAGAGATGTTACCACAATCAATGAAGGAGCAAGTGGCATTCTATCAACGTACAGGTAAGGGATTTGAAGTTATTCAGCGTTACTTTAATGATAATTGGGCATGGGGATATTTAGTTCCTCATGCATACGGTGAACTTGTTAAAGCAGCAAGAACAGCAGGTTTGAAAATAGTCGCTTTGGACATGACATTAGATCAAATGGCAAGTCTTGATGCAGCTTGCTCGTCTGACAATGCCGAGGCGGGTATTTGTAAAGATACTCATAGCAAACGCAATGATAGCTGGACAAATAATATTGTGAGTATCATAAAAGAATCGACTCAACATCGTGTACTGGCTTTCATGCATCGGTGGCATGCTGTTGAAGCTGCATCTTATCAAGAAGGTATTGATACTTTAATCCAAAAGCAAGGGATACATAATGTTGTCTTTGTAGACTTTATTGGAGGTATGTTGTGTCTAACCGAAAATGATTGCAGAGAAGGCTCTGCTGAAGATACTCCGCTTAAGCAGCAATACTTTTACCGTGAAGGGTTTCCCTATAAGTCAGCTATCAAGTCTTTTCAGGTTCATATTCCTGAAAAACGGGTCAATTCAGATGGTGAGTTGCAATGGTAAGAATAAGTCTTTTTATATTATTAGTTTTAAACTCAATTTGCCACTATGTGCAAGCAAATAGTTTATGGCATGCAATCGATATTAACGATCCAAACTTAACAGTAGAACAGACTGCACAACAATGTGCAAAAAGTTCAATGTTTGCACCATATAGTCTAGAAGAGTGGTGTGAAAAAGCTTATTCGATGGGAAGTTGGAAATCACTTCTTTACATTGGATACTATACAGGTGATGGGACTCGTTATGTCAATGAAGCAAAAAAAAATGCACAAGCCGATGATGTTGAAGCTATCAAAATATTAGCTTGGATTTATAGTAATGGGTCTTTTGTTGAAAGGGATCTTAGTCAGTCGATTAAGCTTTATAATGATTACTTGAATCATAAAAAAAATAAATCACTGACAAAACATCAATTAGTTTCAGTTCATAAAGCCCTGTATAACATATACAAAGAATTGGAATTTTGGCAAGACGCTTCAAAAAGTTTGCAGTATATTATCAATAATGAAGATAATGGCATTGAGAAAAATTTTTTTCGAGAAGAGATGGTTTATATTCGCGAGAGATTATCGAAATAATATCAACCGTCATGATATTCCGAACTCAAGCAAACAAGTACAACCTTATATAGATGTTGTAAATTACCTTTAAGTAACAAAAAAGCGCCTTTCGGCGCTTTTTTCTGTTTGGTTAATCAGATGATTAACGCTTATCAACGCTCACAAAATCACGCGCAGACTCACCAGTGTATAACTGACGAGGACGGCTGATTTTATGGCCTGGTTGATCTAACATTTCTTTCCAATGTGAAATCCAACCAACAGTACGAGACAATGCAAATAGCACTGTGAACATATCGTTAGGGATACCAATGGCTTTCATGATGATACCAGAGTAGAAATCAACGTTCGGGTATAGCTTCTTAGAGATGAAGTACTCATCTTCAAGAGCGATACGCTCAAGTTCCATTGCCACGTCTAATAATGGATCAACCACTTTCAGTTCTTTAAGCACTTCATGACAGGTTTCACGCATCACTTTAGCGCGAGGGTCGAAGTTCTTATAAACACGATGGCCAAAGCCCATTAGACGGAATGGATCGTTTTTGTCTTTCGCTTTCTCGATAAACTCAGGAATACGATCAACGCTGCCGATTTCTTCTAACATTTCTAAGCAAGCTTCGTTAGCACCACCATGAGCTGGGCCCCACAACGAAGCAATACCCGCTGCAATACATGCAAATGGGTTAGCGCCTGAAGAACCGGCTAAACGGACGGTAGATGTAGATGCATTTTGCTCGTGATCAGCATGTAATACAAAAATACGGTCCATTGCTTTTTCAACAACTGGGTTGACTTTGTACTCTTCACAAGGAGTAGCAAACATCATCGACAAGAAGTTACCTGCGTAACTTAAATCGTTACGTGGGTAAACAAAAGGTTGCCCCATTGAGTACTTGTAGCACATCGCTGCGATTGTCGGCATTTTCGACACTAAGCGGTAAGCTGCAATTTCACGATGCTTTGGATTGTTAACATCAAGAGAATCTTGATAGAAAGCAGATAATGCACCCGTTACACCACATAGCATTGCCATTGGGTGTGCGTCACGGCGGAAACCTCTGAAAAAGAATGCAATTTGCTCGTGAACCATAGTGTGTTCTTTCACTGTGGAAACAAATTGTTCGTAATCAGCTTTAGACGGTAATTCACCATACAATAGCAAGTAGCATAAATCTAAGTATGTCGATTCAGTAGCAAGTTGGTCAATTGGATAACCACGATGCAACAAGATACCTTGCTCACCGTCGATATAAGTAATTGCTGACTCACAAGATGCAGTAGCTAAAAAGCCTGGATCGAAGGTGAAATACCCTTTTTTTCCAAGTGTACTGATGTCGATAACGTCAAAACCTTCAGTACCTTTCTTAATAGGTAGGTCGATTGAATCGTTTCCTGGTAACTCTAATTTGGCTATATTATCAGCCATACCCCGTTCTCCTTACTTCATTCTTCTATATGAGTGCGGCATGTTAAGCGGTCATTACTTTACAGTGGATCGGGATCACAGATCAATTTAAATAAGCGTTTAAATTCGTTAGACCAAGGTATATGTCTGCTGTAAACCGCTCTAGGCTTGAATTAAATTAAAAAAACAGTAAAAAAACTTATTTTGCATAATGTGATGTTTGTATTTGACAATTCCCGCGAGTATACTTGCCTGCGTCCCTAAGGGAGACTAACGTCACAGTTTAGAAACGATTAATTTACGCACTAAATAGTGGTTTCTCAACTGATTAGATGTTTTAGAGTGATCTGTTATTTGTTTTAAAACGTAAGCTAAGTGTTAGCGTTAGTGGTTAAACAAATAACAGATATATAACAAAAATAATGCTCGACGGAGCTGAGTGAGCAGAACGTGAAAAAGCAAAGACCTGTCCATCTAGACCTGCAGACGATTCGCTTTCCTGCAACAGCGATCGCGTCAATCCTACACCGTGTTTCCGGTGTTATCATGCTATTTGCTATTGGTATTCTTCTATGGTTGTTAAATTCGACTTTAACATCAGCAGAAGGGTTCGCTAGCGTACAATCCTTGTTCGATGGTTTCGTGATGAAGTTCATCCTTTGGGGCATTCTAACCGCGTTAGGTTATCACTTGTTAGGTGGCATTCGTCATCTGATTATGGATACTGGTCGCTGGGAAGAGTTAGCTTCGGGTACAGCATCAGCTAAAGCTACGTTTGCTTTAGCAGCGGTTCTATCAATCATAGCGGGGATTTGGGTATGGTAACAAATGCAGCAAGTTTTGGACGTAGTGGTGTTCATGACTATATTCTATTACGCGCAAGTGCAGTGATCCTCGCTTGTTATACTATTTTCTTAGTAGGTTTTATCGCGTGTAGTGCCCCGTTAACTTTCGAAATTTGGAGTGGCTTATTTAGTTCACTTCCAATGAAAGTCTTTACTCTTATAACGTTGGTTGCTTTGCTTATCCATGCTTGGATTGGTGTATGGCAAGTGTTGACTGATTATGTCAAAAATACAGCGTTGCGTGGTGTACTACAGTTTACTTTTGTTGTTATCGCATTGAGTTATTTAGCTTCAGGCATAGTAATAGTGTGGGGTGTTTAAGTGAGTATTCCAGTACGCGAATTTGATGCAATTGTGATCGGCGCCGGTGGCGCAGGTATGCGAGCAGCATTACAGATTTCTAAAGAAGGTAAGAGCTGCGCGCTGTTATCTAAAGTATTCCCTACTCGTTCACATACCGTTTCTGCTCAAGGTGGTATCACCGTAGCATTAGGTAATGCACACGAAGATCATTGGGAACAACACATGTATGACACGGTTAAAGGTTCCGATTTTATCGGTGACCAAGAAGCCATCGAATTTATGTGTAAAACAGGTCCTGAAGCCATCATCGAACTTGAGCAAATGGGTTTACCTTTCTCTCGTTTTGAAAACGGCACCATTTACCAACGTCCGTTTGGTGGTCAGTCTAGAAACTTTGGTGGCGAGCAAGCCGCTCGAACTGCCGCTGCTGCTGACCGAACAGGCCATGCACTGCTTCATTGTTTATATCAACAAAACGTTAAACATAAAACTGACGTTTATTCTGAGTGGTATGCCTTAGATTTGGTTAAAAATGAAGATGACGTTGTTGTCGGTTGTACTGCGATTGAAATCGAAACCGGTGATATTGTTTATTTCAAAGCCAAAGCCACTATTTTAGCCACCGGCGGTGCAGGGCGTATTTACGCGTCTACCACCAATGCTCATATCAATACCGGTGACGGCGTTGGTATTGCAGCTCGCGCTGGTGTTCAGTTACAAGATATGGAAATGTGGCAGTTCCACCCTACGGGTATTGCTGGTGCAGGCACATTGGTGACTGAGGGTTGTCGTGGTGAAGGTGGATATCTTTTAAATAAAGATGGCGAACGTTTCATGGAACGCTATGCTCCTAATGCGAAAGATTTGGCATCTCGTGACGTGGTAGCACGTTCAATGATGACTGAAATTCGTGAAGGTCGTGGTTTAGACGGTCCATTAGGTCCACATTTGTTGCTTAAACTTGATCATTTAGGTAAAGAAACCCTTGAAGCACGTCTTCCTGGTGTATGTGAATTATCCCGTACTTTTGCCCACATTGATCCAGCTGACGGTCCAATTCCTGTGATCCCGACTTGTCATTATATGATGGGCGGTTTACCGACTAAAGTGAGTGGACAAGTTATTCGCCAGAATAACGATGGCACCGAGCAAGATGTATTAGGTTTGTTTGCTGTGGGTGAGATTGCCTGTGTATCAGTACATGGTGCAAACCGTTTAGGTGGTAACTCACTACTTGATTTAGTGGTGTTTGGACGTGCTGCCGGTCAGCATTTAGGTAAAGCGTTAGACGAAACGCCTGAGCCTAAAGCGGCGACAGACGAAGAAATAAGTGCATCACTTACACGTCTTAATCGTTGGGAAAGCAACAAAGACGGTGAAGATCCTTCGGTTATCCGTAAAGACCTTCAATTGTGCATGCAGTTAAATTTCTCTGTTTTCCGCAGTGGCGAAGCCATGGCAGAAGGTTTAGAACAGCTTCAAGCAATTCAAAAGCGTCTTGAAAACGCCAAGTTATCTGATAATTCAACAGAATTTAACACTCAACGTATTGAGTGCTTAGAATTAGACAACTTGATGGCCACCGCGCTGGCAACGGCTTATGCAGCTAACTTCCGTACTGAAAGCCGTGGTGCGCATTCTCGTGAAGATTATTTAGATCGTGATGATGACAATTGGTTATGTCATAGCATATTTGACCCAGTCACTACCGCTATGAGTAAACGTGATGTCAACATGACACCTAAATTGCGCGATGCGTTTCCACCAGTAAAACGTACCTATTAGGCAGGAGTTGCAAAAGATGAAATTAACATTTGCATTGTATCGTTATAATCCTGATGTAGATACCAAGCCTTATATGAAGGATTACACCCTAGAAGTGCCAGATGGCTCTGATATGATGGTGTTAGATGCGTTAATTAAACTGAAAGAACAAGACCCAACGCTTGCGTTCCGTCGTTCATGCCGTGAAGGTGTGTGTGGTTCTGACGGTGTTAACATGAATGGTAAAAATGGATTGGCGTGTATTACACCAATTTCAACCTTTAAAGGGAAGAAAATTGAAGTCCGTCCATTACCAGGCATGCCAGTAGTTCGAGATTTAGTCGTCGACTTGACTCAGTTCTACAAGCAATATGAAAAGATTAAGCCTTTCCTGATTAATGATGAAAAGGCACCTGTTCGCGAACATTTACAATCACCTGAAGAGCGCGCTCATTTAGATGGTTTATACGAATGTATCTTGTGCGCATGTTGTTCAACTGCTTGTCCATCATTCTGGTGGAATCCGGATAAATTTATCGGACCAAGTGGTTTATTACATGCTTATCGTTTCTTAATTGACAGCCGCGACACGGCAACTGAAGAGCGTTTATCTGATCTAGATGATGCGTACAGTGTGTTCCGTTGTCATGGCATCATGAACTGTGTTGATGTTTGTCCTAAAGGATTAAACCCAACGAAAGCGATTGGTCATATTAAGTCGATGCTGCTAAAGCGGGCAGTTTAATGCACCAAGAAGAGCAAAATAGTCTGACTTATTAGCTCTATTAAGAGTCATCTCCAATAACGGGGATGGCTCTTTTGTGTGTTTATGCAATACCTCCTGAAATTAGGTTTTTTAAGATAGTTTCAGTCTACGTGTGATGTAACTTATGTTACTCACTGTTATGTTTATGGCTAGCACGTGTATCAAGTTTGAAAGGAATAACAATGCACCAAGGCATCATGAAAGCTTGGCTCGAGTCGTCGTATTTAAGTGGTTCGAACTCGACCTACGTAGAAGAGATGTATGAAGCCTATCAAGAAGATCCGCAATCAGTTACTGCTGATTGGCAGCTTGTTTTTGATAATCTCCCTCCCGTTAACGGTGCTTCAGTAGACGTACCCGAAACAGCCCACTCTAAAGTCCGTGACTATTTCCGTAGCTTAGCCCTAGAAGGTCGTTTTAAAAACGCAAACAGCGTAACCGATCCAGAGCTAGACGCGAAGCAAGTTAAAGTCCTGCAATTGATCAATGCCCATCGTTTCCGTGGCCATCAAAATGCCAATTTAGATCCATTAGGATTGTGGAAGCGTGAGGTTGTTCAGGAGTTAGATCCTGCTTATCACGGCTTAACTGTAGAAGACATGCAGCGTCAGTTTAATACTGGTTCATTCGCCCTCGGCGGTGAAACCATGAAGCTTGCTGACATTATTCATGCATTAAAGAGCACCTACTGTGGCTCTATTGGTGCTGAATACATGCATATTACTGATACCGATGAAAAACGTTGGATCCAACAACGTCTTGAACCGACATTAGGTAAAGCCCAATACGGTAACGATGTTAAAAAGCGTATTCTTGAAGGGTTGAATGCTGCAGAAGGTATCGAAAAATACCTTGGTGCTAAATTCCCTGGAGCTAAACGTTTCTCCCTAGAAGGTGGTGATTCGCTCGTTCCTATGATGCGTGAAATCATTTACCGTGCCGGTGAAGCGGGTACCAAAGAAATCGTTGTTGGCATGGCTCACCGTGGTCGTTTAAACCTGCTTATTAACGTGTTAGGTAAACGTCCTGCTGAATTGTTTGACGAATTTGCTGGTAAACACGCTGATACCCATGGTTCAGGTGATGTTAAATATCATCAGGGTTTCTCATCAGATTTTGAAACGCCAGGTGGTAATGTCCATTTAGCGTTAGCCTTTAACCCATCTCACTTAGAGATCGTTAATCCAGTGGTTATTGGTTCAGTTCGCGCTCGTCAAGACCGTCGTGGTTGTAAAGATGGCCTGCAAGTAATGCCAATTACTATTCATGGTGACTCTGCTATAACGGGTCAAGGCATTGTGCAAGAGACGTTTAACATGTCTCAAACACGTGGTTTTACCATTGGTGGTAGCATTCGGATTGTGGTCAATAACCAAGTTGGTTTTACCACATCTAACCATGCCGACACTCGTTCAACCGAATATTGTACTGATATCGCTAAGATGGTTCAGGCGCCAATTTTCCATGTCAACTCTGACGATCCAGAAGCGGTGGCGTTTATTTCGCAACTTGCAGTTGATTATCGTAATGAGTTTAAACGCGATGTGGTTATTGATTTAGTGTGTTATCGCCGTCATGGCCATAACGAAGCTGATGAGCCTAGTGCTACACAGCCGCTAATGTACGCTAAAATCAAAAAACATCCAACGCCACGTAAAATCTATGCAGATAAGTTAATCGCTGAAAATAGTATTCCAGCCGATGAAGTGACTGGTTTGATTAATCATTATCGTGATGCATTAGATGCTGGTGATTGTGTTGTTAAAGAGTGGCGTCCAATGACGCTGCATACGGTTGATTGGACACCTTATCTCAATCGTGAATGGGATGAAGATTATGCCGGTGCGATGTCGATGGACCGTCTACAAAACTTAGCCAATAAGTTAGTCGATATTCCTGATAATCATCCGCTGCAATCTCGCGTTGCCAAAATTTATGGCGACAGAACTGCGATGGCAAAAGGCGAGAAGTTACTTGATTGGGGTTTCGCAGAAACGCTAGCTTATGCTTCTATCCTTGAAGACAACAAGCGTGTGCGGATTACTGGTCAAGACTCTGGTCGTGGCACATTCTTCCATCGTCATGCGGTATTGCATAGCCAAAAAGACGGCACTACCTATTTACCTTTGCGTAATGTGGCAGATGAGCAAGGGCCAATTGATATTATTGACTCGGTATTGTCTGAAGCTTCAGTGTTGGCATTTGAATACGGTTACGCCACAGCAGAACCAGGTGGTTTAACCATTTGGGAAGCGCAGTTTGGCGATTTCGTTAACTGTGCCCAAGTGGTAATTGATCAATTCTTATCGTCTGGTGAGCAAAAATGGGGCCGTTTATGTGGTCTCACTATGCTGCTACCTCATGGTTACGAAGGTCAAGGCCCTGAGCATTCAAGTGCCCGTTTAGAGCGCTTCTTGCAACTATGTGCTAACCACAATATGCAAGTGTGTGTGCCATCAACTCCGGCGCAAGTTTATCACATGCTGCGTCGCCAAGTTGTTCGTCCGATGCGTCGTCCATTAGTGGTAATGTCGCCTAAATCTTTATTGCGTCATCCATTAGCTGTGTCTAGCTTAGAAGAGCTTGCTGAAGGTACTTTCCAAAATATCATCGGTGAGGTTGATACCTTAGACGCAAGTAAAGTTGACCGTGTTGTATTCTGTAGTGGCAAGGTGTATTTCGAGTTACTTGAAAAACGTCGCAAAGAGAATGTCACTAACGTTGCCATCGTGCGTGTTGAGCAGTTGTATCCGTTCCCTGATGTGGAACTTCGTGCAGCATTAGAAACTTATCAACATGTTACTGATTTTGTTTGGTGTCAGGAAGAACCGCAAAACCAAGGTGCATGGTACTGTAGTCAGCATCATTTCTGGGCTAATATTCCTGCAGGTGGTCAATTAACTTATGCCGGTCGTGAAGCGTCTGCTGCACCAGCATGTGGTTATCCTGGCTTGCACGTACAGCAGCAAGAATCATTAGTTAATAGCGCATTAAAACTGTCGTAATAGATAATTTATATAAGGGAAGCTTTCCATGAGTATCGAAATTAAGGTACCCGTATTACCAGAATCTGTTGCTGATGCAACTATTGCTACTTGGCATGTTAAACCTGGTGAGCAGGTGACTCGTGATCAAAACTTAGTTGATATCGAGACTGATAAAGTTGTTTTAGAAGTGGTTGCACCTGAAGACGGTTCAATCTCTGAATTGTTATTCCAAGAAGGTGACACCGTTTTAGGCGAGCAAGTGATTGCTAATTTTGTCGCTGGTGCAGTTTCTGGCCAAGAAGTGACTAAAGCTGAAGCGTCAGCGCCTTCTGCTGCGGCATCTACTGAAGCGGCTACTGATGAATCTAACGATGCATTGAGTCCTTCTGTACGTCGTGTGATTGCAGAGCACAATCTTGATGCCAGCAAAATTAAAGGTTCTGGTGTTGGCGGACGTGTGACTAAGGATGATGTTGATGCATTTCTTAAGTCTGCACCAGCTAAAACCGCGCCAGCTGCACCTGTTGCACCACTTGAAGGTCGAAGTGAGAAGCGTGTTCCAATGTCACGTCTTCGTAAAACCATTGCTAAACGTCTTTTAGAAGCGAAAAATTCAACGGCAATGTTGACCACGTTTAACGAAGTCAACATGAAGCCAATCATGGATATTCGTAAACAGTATCAAGACATTTTTGAAAAACGCCATGGTATTCGTTTAGGCTTTATGTCTTTCTATATCAAAGCAGTAACAGAAGCGTTAAAGCGTTTTCCAGAAGTGAATGCGTCTATTGACGGTGATGATATTGTGTATCACAACTATTTTGATATCAGCATTGCAGTATCGACACCTCGTGGTCTGGTAACACCAGTATTACGTGATACCGATACCATGAGTCTTGCTGAAATTGAAAAAGCAGTTCGTGAATTGGCCATCAAAGGCCGTGACGGAAAGCTATCTGTTGCAGATATGACTGGCGGTAACTTCACAGTCACCAACGGTGGTGTGTTCGGTTCGTTAATGTCTACTCCAATTTTGAACCTGCCACAAAGCGCAATCTTAGGCATGCATGCTATTAAAGATCGCCCAATGGCAGTAAATGGTCAGGTTGAAATCCTGCCTATGATGTACCTAGCACTCTCTTACGATCATCGTATTGTTGATGGTCGTGAGTCAGTTGGCTTCTTAGTTGCGATTAAAGACTTCTTAGAAGATCCAACTCGTCTGCTGCTTGATCTATAAGTCAGTAGATAAACCCTCGTCGCTGGCTCATATTGAGCCAGTTGGATTTGATTAGAAGTATATGGATAGATCATCATGAATTTGCATGAGTATCAGGCAAAATCTTTATTTGCCGAATATGGTTTACCAGTCTCTGAAGGCTTTGCATGTGATACTGCTCAAGAAGCAGTTGAAGCAGCTGGCCACATTGGCGGAAATTTATGGGTTGTTAAGTGTCAAGTACACGCAGGCGGCCGTGGTAAAGCAGGTGGCGTTAAAGTTACCGGTAGTAAAGACGAAATCAGAGCATTCGCTGAAAACTGGTTAGGCAAGAACTTAGTAACGTACCAGACTGATGCTAAAGGTCAGCCAGTTGCTAAAATTCTAGTTGAAAGCTGTACTGATATCGCCAACGAATTGTACTTAGGTGCAGTTGTTGACCGTAGCACTCGTCGCGTTGTGTTCATGGCGTCGACTGAAGGTGGTGTTGAAATTGAAAAAGTGGCTGAAGAAACGCCAGAACTTATTCATACAGCAATCATCGATCCGTTAACGGGTCCGCAAGCTTTCCAAGCTCGCGATCTTGGCTTCAAGTTAGGTTTAAACCCAACACAAATGAAGCAGTTCACTAAGATCTTTATGGGTCTTGCGAACATGTTTAACGACCATGATTTTGCATTATTAGAAATCAATCCACTTGTTATCACTACTGAAGGTAACCTTCACTGTTTAGATGGCAAAATTGGTATTGATGGCAACGCATTATATCGCCAGCCAAAAATCAAAGCGATGCACGATCCATCACAAGATGATGCTCGTGAAGCACATGCTGCTAAATTTGAATTAAACTATGTTGCTTTAGACGGTAACGTAGGTTGTATGGTGAACGGTGCAGGCCTAGCAATGGGTACAATGGACATCGTAAACCTACACGGCGGCAAACCAGCTAACTTCTTAGACGTTGGCGGTGGAGCAACTAAAGAACGTGTTGCTGAAGCCTTTAAAATCATTCTTTCTGACAGCAATGTTAAAGCGGTATTGGTTAACATCTTCGGTGGTATCGTACGTTGCGATATGATCGCTGAAGGTATTATCGGTGCAGTTAAAGAAGTTGGCGTTAAAGTGCCAGTAGTTGTTCGTCTTGAAGGTACTAACGCCGAATTAGGTCGTGAAGTATTGGCTAAGTCTGGTCTTGATATCATCGCGGCAACAAGTCTAACTGACGCGGCTGAGCAAGTTGTTAAAGCTGCGGAGGGCAAATAATGTCTGTTTTAATTAACAAAGATACCAAGGTGATCTGTCAAGGTTTCACTGGTGGTCAGGGTACTTTCCACTCTGAGCAGGCGATTGCTTATGGCACGCAAATGGTTGGCGGTGTTTCTCCTGGAAAAGGTGGTCAAGTTCACCTTGGTCTTCCAGTATTTAACACAGTTAAAGATGCAGTAGCACAAACTGGTGCAACAGCATCTGTTATCTACGTTCCTGCACCATTTTGTAAAGATGCAATTCTTGAAGCAATTGATGCTGGCATTCAGCTAATCGTTTGTATCACTGAAGGTATTCCTACACTTGATATGCTGCAAGTGAAAGTGAAGCTTGAAGAAACTGGCGTTCGCATGATCGGTCCTAACTGCCCAGGCGTAATCACTCCTGGTGAATGTAAGATTGGTATTATGCCTGGTCACATTCACAAGCCAGGTAAAGTTGGTATTGTTTCTCGCTCTGGTACATTAACGTACGAAGCGGTTAAGCAAACGACTGACGAAGGTTTCGGCCAATCTACTTGTGTAGGTATCGGTGGCGACCCAATTCCTGGTACTAACTTCATCGACGTATTGGAAATGTTCCAAAACGATCCACAGACTGAAGCGATTGTAATGATCGGTGAAATCGGTGGTAACGCTGAAGAAGAAGCGGCTGAATATATCAAAGCACACGTAACTAAGCCTGTTGTGTCTTACATTGCTGGTGTTACTGCACCAGAAGGTAAGCGTATGGGTCATGCTGGCGCAATTATCGCTGGTGGTAAAGGTACTGCTGCTGATAAATTTGCTGCTTTAGAAGCTGCTGGTGTTACGACTGTTCGCTCTTTAGCTGATATCGGTAAAGCATTACGTATTCGTACTGGCTGGTAATATTTACTCGGCTTAAAAAGGCGCTTAGGCGCCTTTTTTATTGCTTTTTTCTCAGTACGGTTGAGATTGTTATCACGTATTATAAGTTTAGGTTACCTCAGCGTTAGTAAGGTTGTTATGCATATAGTGAGTATTATTTTCCCGTTAATGTTTATGGTCACCCTAGGCTATGGCTTAACCCGAGTGGGCTTTTTTACTCAAGAACATATTGCAGGCATCAGCAAATTCACTTTTTATGTCAGCATTCCGGCATTTTTATTTATCAATATGTTAGCTGCGCCACTGGCACAAAGTATTGATCCACTTGCGTTGCTGGCTTTTTATATACCGGTCTTAGTGGTATTTACCATTGGTTATCTAATTAATCGATATTGTAGTCCCGTAGCACAACAAAGCCGAGATGCCAGTGCCGTTTTCGCCCTAGGCAGCAGTTATTCTAATACTGTATTGGTCGGATTACCGATCATTACCGCCGCCTTGGGCGACACGATGATCGGGCAGGTATTTATGATCATTACTTTTCATAGTGCTACCTTGTTTGCGTTGACATTTATCTTAGCGGCACGCGCGCAAGAACAAGGCTTTTCGTGGCGTCGATTTACTCGCTCTATGCTCCTCAATCCGGTGGTGATGAGCATTAGCTTGGGCATTTTAGCTAATGCGATAAGTATTAACTTGGGGGAACAGCTTAGTGCAGGGCTAGCATTACTCGCAAAACCGGCATTAGCCTGTGCATTATTTGTTCTAGGCGCTAATTTAAGTTTCTATCGGATTGGCGATCATTGGCGTTTAGCATTAGTGGCAAGCAGTTTGAAAATTATCTTGTTGCCCGCATTAGTGTATGTGATGGCGCATTTTGTGTTTCAGTTAACATTACAAAATACGGCGATGTTAGTGTTACTTAGCGCCTCGCCATTAGGTGTTAATGCTTATTTAATTGCTACAGAGCTTAAACAGCATGAATCAACCTTGGGCAGCACAGTGGTATTATCGACCTTGTTATCTGTGCTGAGTTTCAGTCTATGGTTAACACTGCTAATTTAAGCGTATTTATTTAATAAGACTTTTTACAATGCCATCCGCATTTTTGTGCTAAGCACGACTCCCGGTTCTATACTTTTTACCCCAAAAAGTAATGCTGATGATAAATTTTAAGCAATAAAAAACCAGCAAATTTGCTGGTTTATTTGTTGCCCACATATAGACTATTCGTCAGCGTGATCACATGTATCGTTGGTGCAACGACCATAAAGGTACAAGCTATGGTGAGTTAACTTGATGTTATGACGCATGGCGATTTCGTCTTGACGACGCTCAATTACATCATCAGAAAACTCAATGACTTTATCACAGGTCAGACAAACCAAATGGTCGTGGTGTTGTTGAGTCGATAATTCAAACACCGCTTTGCCACTTTCAAAATGATGACGATTAAGAATGCCAGCATCATCAAACTGGTTTAATACTCTATACACAGTAGCAAGGCCAATTTCCTCACCAATTTCGAGTAACTTTTTGTATAAGTCTTCTGCACTGATATGCTGATTATTTGGTTCTTGCATCAGTTCTAGAATTTTAACTCGCGGCAGGGTTATTTTTAATCCGGCTTTTTTGAGCGCTTGATTTCCATCTGTCATTGCTAATCTCTTGATTGCAGAACCAATCGGTTCATCGGTGGATATTCTAATCATTATATGTCTTGAGTTTAAAAACATAAACCTCTTAAGGTGCTTAATCAACCTATATGGAGCATATTTAGCAAAACACTCGCTGAAGTTGATATTATTTGTTACTAATCTCTCAATAAACTTACTTATACTAAGGGATTATTGTGCCAATTGGCTAATTCGATATGATTATATTATCGATAAAATGGCTTTTTAGGCCGTCAAGTCACAACATTTTGAAACGTAAGGGCGTATTTTTGATATCGTATTGAAAGTATATGGCATTATATTTTACATCATCACACTAAAGGATAAACAATGTACCGGCAAATTGTAGTGCTAACCGGCGCGGGTATATCTGCTGAGTCGGGTATGAGCACATTTAGAGATCAGCATGGCTTATGGGAACAGCATCATATTGAAGATGTTGCCACTCCAGAAGGCTATGCCAGAGATATTGAACTCGTTGAGCGTTTTTATAATAGTCGCTGGCAACAATTACACAGTGATGATGTTGTTCCCAATGCTGCACATTTAGCATTAGCCAAGCTTGAGACCGAATTTACGGGTGAGTTGTTAGTTATAACCCAAAATGTTGATGATTTGCATGAGCGGGCAGGCTCTAAACGATTGCTGCATATGCATGGTGAACTTGCTAAAGGTCGCTGTCCACAATCATTACAAACATTTATTTTACGTGAGCCATTTGGCGCTGACAATTGCTGTACCTGTTGTATTCCAGGTAAGCGTTTAAGACCACATATTGTGTGGTTTGGCGAAATGCCCTTTGGTATGGATAGAATTCATGATGCTTTAGATAATTGTGATTTGTTTATAGCCATCGGCACTTCTGGTACCGTTTATCCTGCAGCCGGTTTTGTCGATAGCGCTAATCATCATGGTGCACAGACGGTAGAAGTTAATCTCGATCCTGCTGATCGCCACAGTCAGTTCCAATATCATTTTACCGGTAAAGCAGGCGATATTTTACCAAGTTTAGTGGCAGATATTTTAGCGGGTAAGGTGATCGGTAGTGAGTAAAGTGTTAGTTGATAGGACGAACAGTGAGGTAATAGTGCCAAAGTTAGCCATTATCATGCGTGGCTTACCTGGTAGTGGTAAGTCTTATTGGGCTGAACAATTTATTATATCTCAAGGTATTGAGCAGGCGATTCATATTCGACAACACGGTTACTTTTCAACAGATCGCTATTTTTATTATCAAGGTGAATATCGCTTTAATCCGCAACAAATTGCGCAGTATCATCAGGCTAATTTAACAGCATTTATCCAAGCATTAGCCCGAAGTGAACCGATTGTGATTTGTGATAATACCAATATAGCTAAGTGGGAATTTATGGCTTATGAGGCAGCGGCTAAAGCATTAGGTTATAAAGTTAATGTAGTATTAGTTGGACAACCTAATGATGAGCCGCATCAACAGCTTTGCGCTCAACGAAACCAGCATCATGTTCCATTAGTACAGATTCAAAAAATGGCCCAGTTGTTTGAAGAGTGGTGATTTGAACAATAATTGTCTGACTATACAGTTGATGTGATAACGTTATGCTTATATCTTACAAAGGTATTAAGAAAAAGGCGCATATAGCGCCTTTTTTATTGGTTAATTATTACTTAGCAGCAACTGGCGTTGTTAGGTCGATGCTGTAAATAGCAAATCCTGACACTACATCAGCTGTTTTAGGTAACTTGACCATTTTACGTTGTTGGTTA
>Ga0208031_1000171_pt1 | contig 17958 bp, 25 predicted proteins | sample MalvirAntarct_38_FD_184252 | JGI IMG/M metagenome (GOLD analysis project Ga0208031, IMG submission 184252) | Marine viral communities from the Global Malaspina Expedition - Malaspina viral metaG Antarct_38 (SPAdes) (version 2) | ecosystem: Environmental > Aquatic > Marine > Oceanic | place...
GAACGGAGAGTATAAGCATTTTAAACCCAATGCGAATGATTTTAATGCACTTAAAAGTGTTCTTGGTATGATCAATCGAATAGAAAAAAACAACGTCTCTAACAACAAGTTATTTGCTAAGTTATTTATAAACTTTTTAACCCAAGAGATTCGTTTTCATGGCTCTACGATTTTCGATTCTAATATCTTATTAAATGTATCTAATAAATTAAGCTATCCATTAGATGCTTATTACACCGCTTTCGTTAAAGACCTACAAGAGAACCAATGGAACAAACTACTTAAAGACAAAACCAAAGAAGAGCAATTAGAAACTGTAAAGCTATACAATGAATTTAAAGAGACGTATTCCTTTGAGTATGTATCATCTCAATTAAATAAAAACATTAACGAAGTACTATTAACACACTCATAGAATGTTCAACTTAGACGAAACACCAAACGCACCAGAAGAAGAGAAAGATTTTAATAAGTTCATTGTTAATCCAAAAGGAATTAATAAAACTATACAAGACTTTTTCAATGGGGATATTAAAAAAGGTTATGAAATTGGAATTCCTTGTTTCGATGAGCATTTCGTTTGTAAAGAGAATGAGCTATATGCACTAACGGGAAAAAAAGGAGGGGGAAAAACAACTATTAATCAAGCTATCCAAATCATGCATTCGATAGTATCTGATCTTGTTTGGGTTTGTGCCTTCCAAGAAAATTCTGATTGGGGACAGAAGTTGAATTATCTAAATTACTTTTTAGGAGAACATGCAAATATTATAAAAAATACTAATCCGAAGTTATATAATAAAGCAAGTAAATGGATAGATGCACATTTTATTTTCTTAGATGTCGAAACTATTAAAGATGCATTAGATACTACAAAATTTTTAATAGAAAATGGAACAAAAGTTCATGCTTTAGTATTAGATCCAGCTAACTCTTTTCAAAGTGGTTTTGCCAATACGGGTAACGGGTATGCGGATGGTGTTGAGACTGCAAGAAAAGTACTAAGGTTTACTGAAAAGTATTGTACCGTTTACGTATCACAACACCCAAACATCTCAGCACAAAGAAACCCAGATAGAATTATTACTTCTTACGATGCCGAAGGAGGCTGGTGGTTAAACAAGGCGAGTTTTACATGGGTCATACATAGAGTGAAAGATACTCATAAAAATAATATTATCGTTGAAGATGTAAGAAACAAACATACTGGGGGATCACGAACGGATTTATATAACGAGTTAATTATCGAATGGCTTGTAACAACAATAAACATTATACAAGGGGATGATATTCACATAAACGTAATTCAATACTTAGTACGAAAACACAACCCTATAAATTTTGATTACGAATACTTACCAGAGACTGAAGAGATATTACCATCATTAACATCAAATGAAGCTTTTGAGTTTAGTGAACAACTACCCTTTTAAATAATAAAAAATTTACACTATGGAATGGTATGATTACTTAGACCCAGATAACGACTTAGAAAACAAATGTACTGAGTGCGGTACACCAATAAAAGAAGATAAAACATATTGCTCTCGCGATTGCTATACTGGTAGTATGTTATAATAATAACTAAATAAATAAATATGGAACAATCAGATTGTTGCGGTGCTGAAAGATGGCATCATAGTACAGACCTTTGTAAAGAATGTAAAGAACATGCAGAGTTTACAGAAATAGAAGATTAATAAGTAAACAAACAATATTGTAAGTAACTCAATTACTTATGTTAATAAAGTGTGCGGTATTAAATAATACATACCGTACATTTATTCCGTTCTCATCGGACAAGTGCTACACAAAAAACGTATCGGATTAAATTAAAACACCTTTCTCATAAGGTGTATTCCTATTTGCGTTTAAACCAATTTAAAAGATGTTAGAAAAGATATATAGTTCTCATAATAAATGGATAAATACTACCCTAAAGTTTGGATGTACTCAAGAAGAGGCTGAAGATATAGTAGGTAAAATGTATCTCATAATTGGAACGATGCTTAATAAAGGTTTAAACATATCCTACGGGGACGAAGGGGTAAATTATTACTACATATATCTAACTCTTAAAACATCATTTCTCCAGTTTAAAAACAAACAGAACAAAGAGAATAAAATATCTATTGACTTAGTATATAATATTGAAGCAGATGAATATGTAGACTATGATACACCTAACGAAATTGTATTAGATGAGTTAGATAAATTGCACTGGTATGATAAAAAGATTTACAATTTAGTGGAAGGAGTTGATTGCTCAATGACAAAATTATCTAACCAAACAAATATCTCTTATCATTCTATTTACAACACCTATCGAAAAGTAAAGAAGCATTTAAAAACCAAGTTATGAAATTAGGAGACTTAATAGAAAGGATAACATATTACTCTGGTATAAAGTATTTAGTTAAAAAGATATGGGGAGACGATTGCGGATGTGATCAGAGACAACAAGAACTAAACGACATTGAACTATGGTAATAACAAACAAAGACAATATGAAACTAACCGAATTAAAAAAGAAAATAATGTTATATAGAGAAGAAGGAATTTTAAAAAGAATATTAGAAGACACAGATCAAGACCTATTAATCGCAGAAGGTTTTGATGATGCAGTATTGGGTCTTGAACATAATTCATCAAGGTTGATATATTCAGTATCAATTGGTTTAGAAATACTTATTGATCAAGAGGGTATGAATACGCAAGATGCTTTTGATCATTTAAATTATAATGTAATTGGAAAATATGCTTTAGGGGACTTAACTCCTATATGGTGTTGTGACATTTAATAAGCCTAAAAAGTTTAATATGAAAGAAGATATAAAACTCTGGAAACAAACAAGGCTTAGAATAACTACCAAGATGTCTAACGATGATTTTAAATTAATGTGCCTTTTACATTCAAGACATTATTCTCATAAGTATAGCGAACCATGTACTTGCAATAAAAGAATACTAAGATTATGGATTGAGCAATTAGACAATAAGCTAAAAGATGAATAAACAAGTAGCTAAAGAATTAAAAATATTTACCAATAAAGTTTGTGATAGATACTCTAATAATAATAGAGCGAATAACTTCAACAATGAAACTTTTAAAGTACAAGAAATAATCCCTACAAGTGATCATACCGCAACAGTAATTTATGAAAAGGATACGGGCAAGAGAGCAATCTTTTTCTTCTATTATTTAGCATCCTCATCGTATAGTAAATGGAATTACTTTGTTCCAACTGATAGCCATCTAAATGGAATGAATGTAATCATGAATCAAAAGGTCGAAGTAGAAAGATATAATTATAAATATAATTTTAATAATGAAAAATAAAAAATTCACAGTAAACGAAAGGATAGTATTATTGGAGAAGATGACTTATAAATTAGCCTTAGAGATTCAAGCAATTGTTCAAGCAATTCAAAAGACTCAAGAAGAAATTCAAGAAGAAGAAATAAAAACTGAGTAATAATCTATTATATACTTATAGATAATCAAATAGTTAGAACCTTTTAGAAATGGATAATAGAAAAAATAATGGCAATAAAGGTCACAGTACCAAAGCCAAAGAAGGAACAATAGATAAGCGTAAAAACGAATATCGTAAAGCATTAGAAGAAGCCTCAGATAAGCAAGATGTTATTGATGTAATTAACATGATAAAGATTAAAGCTATTAAAGATAAAGATATTCAAGCTGGTAAACTCTTCTTAGAGTATTACATAGGTAAACCAAAAGATAGCGTTGATATTACAACAAACGGAGAGATGATTAATATACCAATAATAAAATTTGTAAAGTCTGAGTAATGTAAATGAGTGAGCTAAAAATAAACCATAGGTTTGAACCCTTAAGAAATTCCAAAGCAAGATATTATATTGTAACGGGGGGAAGAGGTTCGTCCAAGTCTTTTAGTACTACATTAATAGAGGCTACTAATACTTTTAAACTTGGTTACAATTGTTTATATACTCGTTATACTATGACATCTGCTGAGTTGTCTATTATACCAGAATTTAAAGAGAAGATTGAGCTATTAGAATCGAATGATTATTTTGATGTAAACAGAAAAGAGATTACAAATACAATAACTAATAGTAGAATAATATTCAGAGGGATAAAGACCTCAGCTGGTAATCAAACCGCAAACTTAAAATCCTTACAAGGGATCTCAACTTGGGTACTTGATGAGGCGGAGGAAATGGTTGATGAAAATGAATTTGATACTATTGATTTATCTATAAGAAGTAACGAAGAACAAAATAGAATTATACTAATCTTAAACCCAACTACAAAAGAACATTGGATCTATAAACGTTTCTTTGAGACTAAAGGAATAGAGGAGGGTTTTAACGGAGAGTTAGGGGATACTTGCTACATTCATACAACTTACTTAGATAATCGTTTAAACTTACCCGAATCATTTATAAACAATATCGAAAATATTAGAAAAACAAACCCAAATAAATACAAGCATAAAATTTTAGGGGGATGGTTAGATAAGGCGGAAGGCGTTGTATTTACTAATTGGTCTTTTGGTGCATTTAATCCAGATGGTCATCAAACTTCGGTTGGCATGGACTTCGGGTTTTCGGTAGATCCAGATACAATAACAGAAGTTGCAATAGATAAAAGCAAACGTAAAATATACGTTAAAGAACATCTATATAAAAATGGTTTAGGAACAACGGAATTAGCTCAGATAATTATTAATAAAGTAGGAAAGAAATTAATTATTGCGGATAGTTCTGAACCGCGTTTGATATCAGATTTGAAATTCAAAGGAGTAAATATAAAAGCAGTAAAAAAAGGAACTATTGAAAGCGGAATTACAACCATGCAAGATTATGAAATAGTAGTTGAGACAAAAAGCTATAATATAGCTAAAGAGCTAAATAATTATGTTTACTTAGATAAGGGTTCAAAATTATATTTAGACGACTGGAATCATGCTATAGACGGAATCCGTTACAATGTCATTTATAACTTAGACAACCCAAACAAGGGTAACTATCATATTAGGTAATGGATAACCTTCAAATGATTGCAACAATAGAATGTTATATACATCATAAAACGGGTAAAGAAATTAGAATTGCCAAACCTAAAACACACCAAGATTTTTATTTATTAACCAAAGCTTATGAAAATTGTAAGGCTTTTTTCATAAAACATTAACAAAATACTATTATATAAATATGAAGATCGAAATAAATGTTCCAACGTCTTTAAGTGAGATCACTTTAGGACAGTATCAAAAGTATTTGAAGATCTCGGAAAGCAATCCAGAGGGTAATTTTTTAGATGCTAAGATGATAGAGATATTCTGCGGAATTCCTTTATCTGAGAGTTATAAGATAAAGATGTCAAGCGTTGTTTCTATCATAGATATTTTAAATGATCTATTAAGTAAAACACCTCAGCACGTAGAGAGATTTACTATGAATGGTATCGAATATGGTTTTATCCCAGACTTAGACGAGTTAAGTTTAGGGGAGTATATCGACTTAGATAACAACGCAAGTAAATGGGATCAGATGCATGTGGCTATGAATGTTTTGTATCGACCAATCAAAACGAGTAAAGTAGGAAAGTATAACATTGAAGAGTATAATGTAAAGAATCCAGAGGTTTTAAAAGACATGCCATTGAGTTGTGCATTCGGAAGCCTTTTTTTTTTTTACAGTTTAGGACTGGAATTGTCGAAGCATACGATTCTCTCTTCCAGCAATCAAGCGGAGATAAAGACTATTCAAGATCAGCTAACTTCAATTCCAAATGGAGCTGGTTCTCAACAATTTATAGTCTCGCTGACGGAAATATTAGAAGGCTTGAGGATATCACTAAACTAAACGTGCATCAATGTTTTACGATGCTATCATTTAAGAAAGAGAAAGCAGAATTAGAAGCACAACAAATTAAAAACAAATTCTAAATGAAGGGATTTTATCAAGTAACGGAAACAATAAAGAATCAACTTCTTTCAGATGTGAATGTCAAAACAGTAACAACGGGAGACATCACTAAAATAGATTTAAGTAAACAAACGATCTTTCCATTGTCTCATATAATCGTGGGGAATGTAGATAATAATGATAATGTTTTACGCTTTAGTCTTTCGGTTTTAGCTATGGATATCGTGAACATTTCTAAGGATGAGGTATTTGATATTTTCATCGGTAACAATAACGAGCAAGATATATTAAACACGCAATTAGCGGTATTAAATAAATTAGTACAAGTATTAAGAGGCGGAACATTACATCAAGATTTATATCAGTTAGACGGGAATCCAACTTTTGAGCCTTTCTATGATCGGTTTGAAAATGAAATGGCGGGTTGGTCTTTGTCGTTTGATGTGCTTATTCCCAACGATATATTGATATGCTAAAGAATGTACAAGAGGAGCTAAATGCTTTTGCTAAGTATGTGATAAGCCAAGCAAGAGCCAATCTATCAAGAGGCAAAAAGAAAGATACGGGTAAACTATACAAGAGTTTAAAATACGATTTAAACGTAAGTAAAAATAGTTTCGGATTGGACTTTATCATGGCGGAGTATGGAATCTACCAAGATGCTGGGGTAAAAGGTAAAGACCCTTCAAAGGTTTCGCCTAACGCAAAGATAAAAGGACAACAAGCTCCAAACAGTAAGTATCGTTTCGGAAGTGGTAAAACGGGAAACTATAAAGATTTTGTTTTAAGTCTGGAGAAATGGGCAAAGAGAAAGAATGTAAGATTAAGAGATAAAAAGGGAAAGTTTACAAAAGGTAATTATAAAACAATCGCTCATATTATTGCGGGTAACATTTACAACAGAGGGATCAAGCCAAGTTTATTTTTTACTAAGCCATTTAAGAAAGCGTTTAAAAATTTAGATAAGGACATTGTAAAAGCATTTAGATTAGATGTAGAGGCTTTAATAAAAACAACAACAAAAGACAATATAAAAACAAAATAAAATGGCAATTAATTTACGAAGCCCCCATTACGTAAGCACCGCAATACCTAATACTTCTTATACTGAATTAGATATTTATATCTGGGAAGGGTTGGCAACTGATACAACTACTATTAAATACAGTTTAAAAAAATACGTAATTGCTGGAAGTGTTTCTGTAAGCTATGAGGTTTCGGAGTTAATAAAAGATTTCTTAGACATCACTTTTAATGGGGATTATGCTGGTAAATCAATATGGTTTAAATTTGTTATTAGAGCATATAACTCCTCTAATGTTTTACTATCTACCATAAACCCCCCAGCAATTATTTCTTTTGATAGTTACTCTTATTTTGAAGAGAATGATTTTAATGTTGATACAAGTTCTGTCATGATTACAAACCGCCAGATATTTGGACTCTCTGATAATCTTGTTCGTATTCCCGTTAACGTATTAAAAGATCCAGTTGTTACTTTCTATAAGAATGGGGTTGTAGTGGGTACTCAGTCTTATACGAATAGCAATAATTCAGCTAATAAGATTAAGTACGTTACAGTAAATGGAGAAGTAAACTTTGAAAATTATATCGATAGGATTTTAGGACAAGGCGGGATCTATGAACCGAATGCTTGTATTATTAGTTTCTTAAATGAGTTTGAGATTGGAGAGGTTGACAAAATAGAAGTTTCTAATAATGTTGGCAAGATAGAAACTATAAACGTTAACGTTTTAAGCGAGTGTAAATACGAACCAAAGAAAGTAACTTTTATAAATAAGTTTGGAGCGTTGCAAGATATGTACTTCTTTAAAAAGGCGGTTGAACAAATGACTGTTAAAAAAGAATCGTACAAAGCAAACATAAGAAATAGCTTTAATCTTTATAGTAAAAGCTCCCACGTTAACAGAGATTTTAATGTGTCGGGTAGTGAATCTATTTCTTTAAGTAGTGGGTTTTTAAGCGAGGAGTATAACGAGGTTTTTAAACAATTAATGTTATCTGAAAAAGTTTGGATGACGAATATTACTGCGACAGAAGAACAAGTTTTACCGATCAATGTTAAAACAAGTAACATCACTTATAAGACTTCTTTAAACGATAGGCTTGTAGAATATACAATCGACTTTGATAATTCATTTAACGTAATAAACAACATTAGATAAATGCAGAAAATTCAATTATATATTGAGGGGCAACGAGTAGATATGTTTAAGGATGAGAGCGTAACGATCACCGATACGATTAAATCAGTTTTAGATATTGATAAGGTATTTACGGAGTTTTCTAAAACGTTCAGCTTACCAGCCTCAAAATTAAATAATAAGATATTTAAACATTTCTATAACTACGATATTACTAACGGTTTTGATGCAAGAATAAGAGTGTCTTCTGTAATTGAATTAAATGATTTGCCTTTTAAAGATGGATTCATAAAATTAGAAGGTGTCGATTTAAAAGATAATTTAGCTCACACTTATAAGATAACTTTTTTCGGGAATACAATATCCTTAAAAAACTTATTAGGGGATGATCAGCTTTCAGACTTATCTTGGTTGAACAACTTTAACAAAAAGCAATCTGATGGGAGTGCTATTGTTTACAGTTACCCAGATATACAAAGTTATTTAACAACGGGATTAAATAAAACAGTAGACGGTGTTAACTATGCTAAACCTCTACAAGTTCCATTAGTTACGCATACTCAAAGACTGTATTATAAAACAAGCGAACATATTGCGGATAGTGGTAATTTATATTTTCAAAATGGGGGAGGGAACAATATACATGGCGTTAAATGGAATGAGTTAAAGTATGCTATTAGATTAGAGATTATAATAAAAGCTATTGAAGATAAATACGGGATTTCTTTTAGTGCTGATTTCTTTTCAAGTGCTGGAACATCAAACACGTATTTTGATGATTTGTATATGTGGCTACATAGAACAAAAGGGAAGGCAACAAACGGGGGACAATTAACATCGTCAACTTTACCCGTTGTCGGTTGGACAGATGATACTTCAAATACATTTGATAAGATGGTTGATAATGTGCTAACTGTTTTCAATAGTTCTTCGCCTACCCTTTCATTGGCATTTGTTCCCGATGGAGGTGCTAACTATAATTTTACAGTTTATAGAAATAACGTTGCAATCATTACAAGCGGTAATATTAGCGGAACTGTTTCTTATGTGATGCCTATTACAAATGATACGAATGCTAATTATAGGGTTGAGATGACATCAACGACTACGATTGTATTTACTTCGGTTACTTGGACGAATAGTAATTCAGCTTTTCCGACCTCTTTTGTAAATACAAGTTTTATAAAGAATGATGATTTTGAGTTAATTATTACGCAACAGATTCCTAAAATGAAAGTGCTTGATTTTCTTACATCAATTTTTAAGATGTTTAATTTAGTTGCGTTTGTAAAAGATAGTGTAATAGTTGTAAAAACCTTAGACAGTTTTTATAGTAGTGGGATTAATTATGATATTACTAAATATTTAGATGTAACAAAAAGCCAATCTAATACCGCTTTACCATTTAGAGAAATAAATTTTACTTACGATGGCTTAGGAACTTTCTTAGCTAAACAACATGATCAGCTATTTAATAAAGAATGGGGAAAAATAGAATATAACGAAGATAGTAGTTTAAAGTTTTCTGGGGGTATTTATAACTATACAATACCATTTGAACATTTTAAATTTGAGAGGCTTTTGGATTTATCCGATGCAAGTTTAACAGAAGTTCAATGGGGTTTTTGTGTTGATGATAACCAAGAAAGTTATATCGGTAAACCTATTTTATTTTATAATGCATTAAAGACAGATACAATTTCTTTTGTCGATAGAGTTGACGCTGATAATATTGCTATTAGGCAAACAAGTATTGCAACGTATTTCGCTCCATGTAACTCTAACATGAACGTTACACCTTTTGCCAATCAACCATCTATCAACTTCGCATCTGAGCCAGATGAATGGGAAGGAGTTGAAAACCTAAATACATTATTTAAAGATTATCATAGTAATTACATTACAAGCATTTTTAATAAATCAAATAGGATTACAAAAGTAACCGCTTATTTGCCTTTAAGAATATTATTAAATTATTCGTTAGCAGATCGTTTCCAAATCTCTGGGAGTAGTTACAAGATTAATTCAATATCAACCAATTTGAAGACGGGAAAATCTCAGATAGAATTATTAAACGACCTATGATAAAAGAAATTTTAGATTTATTAAAAGATACTAATTGTAACGCTGAGATTGTACAATTAGCAAAAGGAAAGAATAAGTTTCCCGATAGCTTTAAAGAAATATTTACAAGGCATAAACAAAACATGAAATGGATAAAGTAATAATTGAGATAGAAGCAAAAACGGGTAAGGCTGGGAAAGAACTTGATAGTCTAAAAGGTAAAGTTTCTGGAGTAAAGAAAGAAGCTGGAGCAACGGGTAAAGGTTTAACCTCTGGATTTTCTGGATTAAAATCGTCTATTGCCTCAGCTGTTCCGATGCTTGGAAAGTTAAAAACAGCCTTAATTTCTTCTGGGATTGGTGCTGTTGTTGTTGCTCTTGGTAGTATGGTTGCTTTGTTTAAATCTGCTAATGAGACGGGTGCTAAGTTTCAAAAAAGTCTAAGTACCTTAAAAGCGGTAGCCTCTCCAACTGCTGACGAGTTGGGTGTATTAAGTAATCAAGCGAAAGAATTAGGAGCATCTACACAGTTTACTGCTATTCAAGTTGTGGAGCTACAAACAGAACTTGCAAAATTAGGTTTTACTGCATCGGATATAGCTAATTCAACACCAGCAATTTTAGATTTAGCCTCTTCTTTAGAGGTTGATTTAGCAAGTGCATCAGAATTAGCGGGTTCGACTATTCGATCTTTTGGATTAGATACAAAAGATACGCAAAGGGTCGTTGATGTAATGGCATTGAGTACCTCATCCTCTGCATTAAATTTTGAGTCTTTAAGGGAGAGTTTAAAGTTAGTTGCACCAACATCAAGAGCAACGGGTGTATCTATTGAAAAAACCTCTGCATTATTAGGAGTCTTAGCCAACAATGGTTTAAAGGGTAGTGTTGCTGGTACGGGTTTATCTAAAACTTTTATAGAATTAAACAAAAAAGGAATTACTCTCGAGGAGGGTATGGAGAAAATAAAAAACTCTACAAATAAATTAAATACCGCTATTGATTTGGTTGGTGTTGTTGGAGCGAAATCTTTTTTAAGTTTAGCAGAAAGCGGAGAACAAATAAATCAATTAGAAAAAGACTTTTTAGGTGCTGAGGGATCTGCGAAAAAAATGTCTGAGGTTAGACTTGATAATCTCGCGGGGGATACTACTAAACTTGGATCAGCGTGGGAAGGATTTTTATTAAGTATTGAAGACGGGGAAGGAATTTTTAATCGTATTACAAGGGGAATTGTAAAATCTACAACTGCAATTTTAAACTTTATAACACCAACAAAATCCGTAACGGATGAATTAGAAGATCAACGATTTGCTTTGTTTAAATCAGAAGTACAATTAGATTCTTTTGATAAAAAAATAAATGATACAACGACAAGTGAAAAAGATTTATTAAAAGCTCAAAGAGATAGAATAAAAGTAATAGATAATTTACAAGATAAATATCCAAATTTTTTAAAAAATATAGATAGCGAAACTGTAAGTACTGAAGATTTAAAAAAGGCAATAGACGAAGTAAATAGTTCTTTAATAAATAAAATACTTATTCAAGAAAGACAAGAAGAAATCCAAGACCAAGCAGAAGAATCTGCAGACGCTTTAAAAGATAAATTTGAAAAAGAAAAAACAGTTTTAGATTCAATTATTGTATTAAGGAAAAAGTATAGTGATTTAGGTATTAAAATTAAATCAACTTCTCCAAATGATGTTATAAAGGAATTAAATGAAATTTCAATTAAGCAAAATAAATTAAGGTTAGAAGGGAATGAAGGATTTGTTTTAGGTGTTAACGGATTAAATAACTTAAATAAAGAAACCGCCAGACTAACGCAACAAACAAACGCATTAAACAAAGCGGATAAAAATTTCAATGATGAACAAGAAAAAGGTAACAAATTATTAAAGGGTAAAAATGATCTAATTAAAAAGCTTGGTATTGAAGAAGAGGTAATTGTAAAAAAAGCAAAAGAAACCAAGATAATAACTGTTGTTGAGGAAACCGAAGACGAAACCGCAATAAGATTAAAAGCGGAAAAGGAACGTGCTAAAGCTTTAGAAGAGATTAGAAAAGGATCAATTTTAACAGAAGATGATAGACGAAAAGAAGTTCTTTTAAAAATCAAAAGAGCGTATGATAATAGGATTAAACTTGCACGAAAGTTTTTCGGTAAAAAATCAGAAGAAGAAGCTTTATTAAGAGAACAAGGCGAAATTGCTAAAGATAATCAACAAGCAATCTTTGACGAAAAAGACAAAATAAAGGCGGATACTAAAAAAGCTAAAGAAGACAAAGATGCTGAGGATTTATCAAAAAGAAAAGCTGAAAAATTAATTCTATCTGATGAATTTGATAGTTTAGAATTTGATAGGCAAAGAGAAATATTAAACGAGAGATCTTCAGCTTTATTATTAGACGAAAACATCAACGAAAAAGACAGAGCTAAACTTTTGAAAACTTTTTCGAAAGCAAGAGTTAAAATTGTAGAATTAGAAAACGCTGAAAAAATGCGTTCTTTAAATGGTTACTCCTCAGCATTATCTTCTATCTCTGGGGTATTAGGGCAAGAAACTGCGACGGGTAAAAGTATCGCAATAGCCTCTTCGTTAGTTGATACTTATGCCTCTATTTCTGGACAATTAAAAGCCTTTTCTGGTGTACCCGTTCCTGGATACGCAATTGCTCAAGCTATTGCAACGGGGGTTGTAGGTTTTGCAAACGTTAAAAAAATAGCATCTGTAAAAATACCGAAATCAAGTGGTGGCGGTAGTTCTGTTGCTGGTAGTACTCCAAATATTCCAAGCGTTCCGAGTTTGCCTCCAGCGTTTAATGTTGTCGGAGCAAGTAGTACCGATCAGTTAGCAAGTGCAATCGGTGGGCAATCTCAACAACCCGTTCAAGCATTTGTAGTTTCTGGGGATATATCTACTTCTCAAGAGTTAGATAGAAATATAATTAGCGGTGCATCAATTTAAAATACAAAAAACAACAAAAAAAACATTATATAATTATGAAGATAATAGAATTAATTTTAAATGATGACGAAGCAATCGGAGTGGAGGCTATTTCGGTTGTAGAAAATCCAGCTATTGAATCAGATTTTATAGCGTTAAATAACCAAGAGATTAAACTTGCTGAAATAAGTAAAGAGAAGCGTTTAATAATGGGCGCTTTGTTAATCCCTAAGAAGCCAATTTTTAGACGTAACGGAGAGGATGAATACTATGTATTCTTTTCGGCTGATACTGTTTTAAAAGCCTCACAAATGTATTTACAGAATGGTAACCAATCAAACTCAACCTTAGAGCATGATGGCAAATTAAAAGGAATGACCTTGGTAGAATCGTGGATCGTAGATGACAAAGAAAAAGATAAGTCAGCTTTGTATGGTTTAGATGTTAAAGTAGGAACGTGGATGGGTTCTGTCAAAGTTGAGAACGATGAGGTTTGGAATGATTATGTTAAAACGGGCAAGGTAAAAGGATTTTCTATTGAAGGATATTTTGCGGATAAATTAGAAAGACCAAACGAAGAATTACAAGAAGATTTATCTGTAATGGACGAACTTAAAAAACTATTATCATAATGAAAGCGGTTTATTGTTATTGTAAAAATACTTACACATTAAAAGAATGTGATTGCGAAACTTGTGAAGATCGTGAACATTGGAGGCAAGGAATAGGTAGTATTTACAAGCAAGAAGAATAATAATCAAAACGAAAATGCAAAATTAATCCTTAATTTTATTATATATATATGAATACAAAAGAAACATTAAACAAAGTTAGAACCTTACTTGGTATCGAAGTAAAGTTTGAGCAAATGAAACTTGATAATGGTGCTATTTTTGAAGCGGAAGTATTTGAAGTTGGAGCTGAGGTTTTTGTCATTGCAGATAAAGAGCGAGTAAGCGTACCAATCGGAGAGTATGAAGTTGAGGGAGGCATGGTTATCGTAGTTGAAGAAGAAGGTATTATTTCTGAAATCAAAGAAGCTGGAACTGAAGAAGAAGAGGCGGTTGAAGAAGAAGTAATTGAAGAAGTAGTTGAAGAAGAGTTAGCAACTGAAACTGCAACACCTAAAAAGGTTGTAAAATCAATTAGCGAAGAAACTTTCTTTTCTGAAATTGAAAAACTACGTAATGAGATTAACGAACTAAAACTTTCAAAAGTTGAAGTTGAAGAAGTTGTTGAATTATCAGCTGAAAAAGTTGAATTATCAGAAGTTGAAGGAATATCACATAATCCAGAAAACGTATCTGCAACAAAAGAATTAAATCTTTATTCTCAAAAAGGTAAAAACACAGTACAAAACAGAATTTTTAACATAATCAATAAATAAAAATGGCTACAACAGTATCAATTACATCAAGTTACAGCGGAAGTTTTGCGGGATCATACGTATCATCGGCACTTTTAAGCGGTAACACAATTGCAAACGGATTAATCGAGGTTAAACCAAATGTAAAATTTAAAGAAGTATTAAAAAGAGTTGAACTTGACGGAATCGTTGCAAACTCTACTTGTGATTTCGCAGATACTTCAACTGTTACTTTAACAGAAAGAATCTTAGAACCTAAACAATTACAAGTAAATCTTGAACTTTGTAAGACTCCATTTATGAGTGATTGGGAAGCGATTTCTATGGGTTATAGTTCTTTAAATCAGAACTTACCAAAAACTTTCTCTGATTACTTTATCGGTTTAATGGCTGAAAAAGTAGCACAAAAAACTGAGCAAGATATATGGAGCGGAACTGCTGGAGCTGGTTCTTTTGATGGTTTTGCAACATTATTAACTGCTGACACTTTACCAGCGGGTCAAGATATCGCAAAAGTTGCTGGTGGCGTTAATGCTGGAAATGTAATAGCAGAATTAGGAAAAGTAGTGGACGCAATTCCAGCTTCTTTATATTCTAACGAAGAGCTTTTTATATATGTTTCTCAGAATATTTTCCGAGCTTATAAAAGATCATTAGGTGGTTTTCAAGCAAACGGAGTTGGAGCAAATGGAGTAAACGCACAAGGGAACAATCAAGATGTTGATATTCAATTTTTTGATGGTGTAAAAGTGGTTGCATGTAACGGATTAGCAAATGATACCATGATATCAACTTTAAAATCTAACTTATATTTCGGAACGGGTTTATTATCTGACCACAACGAAGTAAAAGTTTTAGATATGTCAGATTTGGATGGGTCTCAAAATTGCAGATTTATAATGAGATATTCCGCTGGAGTGAATTATTCGGTAAAAGAAGACATCGTTTACTATTCTTAATCAAAATAAATAAATAATAATAGATGGTAATCAACTGATTATCAGTAACTTAAAACACATAATAGAATGGCATGTTTATTAACAAGCGGTAGAGCCTTAGGATGTAAGACATCGACGGGAGGCTTAAAAGCGGTTTATTTTGCGGATTATGGTACGTTGGGAACAACTACAATCGTAGACGGAGAAATTACCGCAATAACTGGAACACCAGTATTTTTTAAATTCGATCTTAAAGGTAGTTCTACTCTCGAGCAGACTATTACCTCGTCGAGAGAAAACGGAAGCACGTTTACAACACAAGCGTTAAATTTAACTTTACCTATTTTAGATAAAGCAACACAAGAACAAATTAAATTATTATCAGTAGCACGACCTCATGTAGTGGTTGAAGACTATAATGCTAATTTTATTCTTTTAGGTAAAGATAATGGAACTGAAGTGGTTTCTGGGACAATTGTTTCTGGGGCAAATATGGGTGATATGAGTGGATTTACTTTAAGCATGGAAGCGATGGAATCAGATCCAGCTTTCTTTGTAACATCTACGGTTGTTACTGCTCTTGAGAGTGCGACTCAAATCGATCCAAACGCATAATTTTCTTTCTTTTTTTTAGTTGAAAAGGGCATTCTTAGTTGAGTGTCCTTTTTTTTTTTGCTTTTAATAACAAAAAACAACGATTAATCTATTATATATATATGAAACATTTATTGCCGAATAATAATGTACAAACGATAAAGATTATTCCGAGAATATATGCAACCGCAATAACTCTCACTTTACGTGATGATAGTACAAATGACACCAAAACTATTTTAATAAATGGGACTAAGGTTGGTAATTATATTCAGTTATCAAGTGTCTTCGAATTAAACGAAGGACGTTTCTACGATTTAAAAATATTCAACGGGCAAGGTGTTGTGACTGATTCCGATATAATTTACAGAGATAAAGTCTTTTGTACAATCCAATCAACAAACCAATCTAATAATGAATACTATACAATCAACAAAGATGAGTATAAAGAAAAGGGAGGTAATAACGATTTTATAATCTTATGAGTAAAAACATAAATAAATACAGAAAACCAAACGTACCAACAAAGAGGAATCCAGCGATTAGCCTTGTTAGTTTAAGCAGTTACCAAACTCCAGAAATTATCGAATCTAAAACAAATGAGTGGGTGGAATTTGGTGCAAACAATGATTATTTTTCTTTCCTTATAAACAAAGCGAATGGAAGTGCTACCGCTGGAGCTTGTATTATTGGGGTTTCTCAAATGATATTTGGTAAAGGATTAGACGCAACCGATAGCTCAAGAAAGCCAGAAGCGTACGCTCGTATGATTTCTTTATTTAAAAAGGATGTTGTAAGAAGATTGAGTTATGATTTAAAACTGGCGGGTCAATGTGCAATGCAAGTTGTTTATTCTAAGGATAAAAAAACTATTGAAAAAATCGAACACTTGCCAATCGAAACATTAAGGGCGGAAAAATGTAGTTCTAAGGATAGAGAAGTACAAGCATATTATTATCACCCAGACTGGGCGAATAAAAAGCAAAGTGAAGACCCTTTACGAATTCCAGCCTTTGGTGTTTCAGATACTCCCAAACCTATTGAGATATTATATGTTAAGCCTTATGAGGCGGGTATGTATTATTATAGTACACCAGACTATATTTCTGGAATAAGTTACGCTGAGGTTGAATCCGAACTGTCTACATTTCATTTGAACAATGTAAAAAATTCCATGCATCCGAGCATGTTAATCTCAATGAATAATGGAGTTCCAGACGAAGAAGCACAACGTTTAATTGAAAGCAAGATACTATCTAAATTTGGCGGGACTTCCAATGCTGGAAAGGTAATTATAAGTTTTTCGGATTCAAAAGAATCATCTTCTGAGATTACACCGATTCAGTTAAGTGATGCACATAATTTATATCAGCAAATAGCAGACGAATCACAGAAGAAGATTATGATTTCTCACAGAATTGTTTCACCGATGTTATTGGGGATTAAAGATTCTACGGGATTTGGGAATAATGCTGAAGAATTAGAGAACGCATCTATTTTAATGCAAAATATTGTAATAGCACCTTTTCAAGACCTTTTAATTGATGCTTTTGATAGGGTTCTTGCTTTTAATGGGATTGCTTTAAACCTATACTTTAAGACCTTACAACCTCTTCAATTCTTAGACTTAGAGAACGTAAAAGATAAGGAAACAAGAGAAGAAGAAACGGGAGTGAAACTAAGTAAAGCCTTTTCGGATTTAGAGCAATACGGAGAGGATGAGGACTTAACTAATTGGGAGTTAATAGACGAAAGAAAGGTTGATTATGATTCAGAAGATGAATTAGATGATCAAGTACAAGAGTTAAACACTAAAAAACAGAGTTTACTGTCTAAAATATACAATTTTGCAACTACGGGAACAGCAAGACCAAACGCAAAGAGTTCTCAAGATGGGGAAAATGCTGAGGGTGTTAAGTTTAAAGTACGTTATCAATATGCTCCTTTAGTTTCTGGAGA
>Ga0208031_1000177_pt1 | contig 17509 bp, 25 predicted proteins | sample MalvirAntarct_38_FD_184252 | JGI IMG/M metagenome (GOLD analysis project Ga0208031, IMG submission 184252) | Marine viral communities from the Global Malaspina Expedition - Malaspina viral metaG Antarct_38 (SPAdes) (version 2) | ecosystem: Environmental > Aquatic > Marine > Oceanic | place...
CTAAGAAAGATTCAGGTCACGCTTATGGTGGAGACAAGTCTATGTCATACGAGCACAAGTGTATTAAGGACGGTAAAGTAGGTCCTCACTTAACTTCAATCATTCGTAAGTAATGGCTGCTAGTGGTCGTACAAAAAAGTTCCCTCAGATTAAAGAGAAGAACGAAGGCAAGTTTACGTCTTGGGCTAAGAATAATGGCTTCAAGAGTGCTTGTAGTGCTGCTAGTTCAGTAATGAAAAATACAGGTAAGTACACTGAGCGTGTAGTCAAGATGGCTAACTACGCTAAAAACTTTGGATGTAAAAAATAATACTATGCACAAAAGAGATTTAAGTAAGCCTTTAGCATCTACATTTGGTGACCCACCTAAGAAAAAGAAATCATTTGGGGTACTTAAGTCTGACGCTAACAAACGTAAGAAGTCGGGTCCAAAGATGGAACCGGGTAAAAAACCCTTTACTAAAAATGGGGTTACCTATACTTGGGATAGAAAGCACTCAACTTGGATGGGTGATTTAAAGCCTTAATAATATGGCACGAGATTTAAAAACCCCGTTAGGGGTATCTAAGTTTGGCACTAAGCCTATGTGTAAGAAAGGAATGAAGGCTTATGAAGGCTTTAAGAAGAAGGGCTACTCTTCTCAAGCATCTAATAAGTTAGCATCTAAAATTTGCATCAAATGAAATCAAAAGGACTAGGAGATACTGTAGATAAGTTCACGCAGGCTACAGGAATAAAAGCTGTAGTTAACAAGGTGGCGAAAGCTGTCGGTAAAGAAGACTGCGGTTGTGGTCAAAGAAAAGATACATTAAACAGGGTTTTCCCATACAATAAAGACAAGAAATAATGGCATATCAAAAACTTCAAGCCGGGCGAGCATTAGCGGTAATCCCAAGCAATACAGTTAATATACCTAACATAGCGGCTGTGTCTGCATCAGGTACAACAACAGCAGGTACGGCAGATAAATTAACAGATACAGGTGGTGACTTTATAAATAAAAGAGTTGCTATAGGTGATATTATATATGCGGGTACGGTTGCAGCAACAGTAACTGCTATTGATAGTTCTACTATACTTAGTACGTCAGCAACTATACCAACTAATACAGCGTATACTATCTACTCACAGGCAAATAACCCTCAGAATGGATGTGTGTTATACTGTGGTGGTGAAGGAACGATAAGCGTTGTTACAGCGGGTGGTGATACGGTTGAATTTGTAGGAGTTCCTGCAGGATTATTTATCCCTGTTCAAGTTCTTAAAGTAAATGCAAGTGTCGTTACGGGAACGATAGCGACTAACATTGTAGCCCTTTGGTAAAATATGCAAATATCTATAGCAAATGCAATTCTAGTAGCACGTCTAGTAGGTAAATCTATTGTAAAGTTAGGTCTAAAAATGTGGCTCCGCTTTAATAAGTCTAACATTTTAGGGTGTGAGTTGGTAATTAATGGTGACTTCGCTACTGATACAGATTGGACTAAGCAAGCAGGTTGGACTATCTCAGGTGGTGCAGCTAATTTCGATGGAATTAATAGTGTTTACATATCTCAAGCAGGAGCATTCGCTCCTAATAAAACTAACAAAATAACTTTTATTATTGAAAACAACACTAGCGGTTCTTTCTCTGTAAGAGATGGTGTAGCGGCTACGTTAATACCAAATACAGTATATACTAACGGAACCCACTCCTTTGACATCGAAGTAGGCTCTAATTCGACTATAAGAATTTATGGAGTTGCAGGTTCAGGCTCTTTATCAATCTCTAGTTTCTCAGTAAAAGAAGTAGCCCAATTTGTTCCTGATGATTCAAATAATTGCAATGAATGTAAGTTGTTTACAGGAAAGGCACTTAGCTTTGATGGGACCGGGGATTTTATTGATTTAGGAGATGTAGGAGTTAGTTTAAAAACTATATGTTTTTGGATTAATTTATACAGTACATCCGAAAAAGTATTAGAGCTATCTTCAACTCATTCTGTTGAAGTTTCATCAGGTATAGTTGTCTTAAATGGAACTTGGGATAACTCTGTTGTTTATGTTAATAATTCTGCTACAACTGATATAACAAACACTATATGGCAAAGAGTTGTAATTACTACTACAACAGCTATTACAGTAAATGATTTTCAACTAGGTCGTATAAACGCTGTAAGGGCTAATGGTCAATTTATAGTATCAGACCTACAACTATTCAATTCAACTTGGACTACCTCAGATGTAGCTTTCGACTACAATAACCCGAACCATCTCGTAACGGATAACCCTAATACGACTTTAACCTTATCAAATTTATCGTCTTACTACGCTTTAAGTGAGGGGAGTGGTTCAGCAGTTTACGATAGCTCAGGCGAGGGCAATAACGGAACGATTACAGGTGCTACATACGATGACCAACAAACTACCATACCTCAGTTTGGTATGATGGATTGGAGTAAGGGGAGTAATTTGTATTTAAACAGTGAGCCTACATCTAATGAATCTGCAGCACAAAATATAACTTACGCATCTTATTCTTGGAATTATATTGGATTTAAAAATGCTACTGTATTTGGCGATAATTCATCACTTAGGTATAGGTATGGAAGTTCTGTTACTTCAGGTTTAGAATATACTTTATCAGCTTTTGTTATTATGGATGATAATAGTGAACCTGATATTACCAATACTACTTCTAGTGGTGATTTTGGAATTGTTTTAGGTAATGATGTTTCAGGAGGAACTAATACGAAAACCAATGTTAGTGGTAATATATGGAGGGTTTCTAAAACAAAGACAGTTACTTCAACAACTACAAATAATGGTATTATTAAATACATAACTCAATCTACAAAAGGTTTTAAAGTGGTAGGATGGCAACTAGAGGAATCCTCGACAGTAGGCTCATACATCGGAACGAACGGACTAGCCGCATCGAACGCTACACTAGTTCAAAACCCTAACAACAAAGGCTTTGATATATTAGGAAACCCATTAAGACTAAGAGAACACTCATTTAATTTAGATGGGAGTGGTTATGGTGAAGTGGCTGATGCCAATTCGCTCGACTTCGGTGCAGGAGATTTTACTGTTGAAGTTTGGGTTAAGGCTAGTTACTTATCCGGAGGTAGTACTTTAAATTCTATAATCTCTTTAGGTGGAGCCATGACAGATATAAATACTGTAAGTATTGGAGTTTATAGTGCTACTAGTAAATTCGCAGTGTACGTTGCTAGTTTAGTTATGTACTCAACCAATGCGTTTGTTTCAGGAAAGTGGTATCATGTACTTGTCACTAGAGATTCAGGGTCATGCACTATGTACGTTGATTCTGTAGTTCAGGCTACAGTCTCAAGAAATAATAGTATTACGAATAGTCTAGTTAAGTATATAGGTAGAGATTCACGCACTGATAGGTTCTACAGTAACCTAATAGGCGAACCAAGAATATACGACAGATATTTAACTCAGAAGGAAGTTACACAGAATTATAATGTAGGGTTACCTAGTCATAGCAATGATTCTAGTTACTCAGATGATTACTCAAGCGATTACGGATTTTAAATAAATAAAAATGGCTATTACAAAAAGAGATTACAGGGCTGAAAAGTCAAAATATAAATCACTAATTGGAACGAATTCGGATACTAAGGTTTCAGTTTCATCGGATGACCAACGCTCTAGAGCAGAGCTTTATGATGCAATAGAAGACTTCTTTAGAGGTGGTCCGGGAAGCATTACTCCTGAGAAGGATAGAGCTTTAATGTCTATGATGGTTTCTTCAGCTTTTAATACTGAAGATGATTTAATTAATGCTAACGATGTAGATTGGAGTAGACTACCTACCTCAGCCCCTAGAACTAGCGGTAAAGCTTGGAGTGATAGAGGGACAGTTAAAATATCATAATTATGAGAGGAAACATATATATTAGTTTAAACACACCAACTTATAACGGTTTAATTCCTAATGAGTTGTTAAGTAAGTATGGGATACCTGAGTATGATGTTGACGGTAATCAATTAAATTTAAATCACCCTACATTTAAAGAGTTAGGTGTTTATAATAAAATAAAGTTTGGTGAAGTTATAAAAGTTGTTATTGGTAGTTCAAACTATTATGTAATGGAATTAGATGCGAGTTGGAAAGACGGGGAAGTAAGCTCTTTATTAAGTTTAGGTACTAGTTTATCTTACCCAAGAAACTCTGTTATGAATAATGATGAAGCCATTAAATTTATACGAGATAACGCTTCTGATATTTTTTAATAGTATGTGGACTACATCAGCAACATTTAACTGCACAAACATAAAGTATTTATGGAAAGTAATAGAAAATCCTCAGCATTAAAAAGAGCCGGAGTTTCAGGCCTTAACAAACCTAAACGAACACCAAGTCATCCAAAGAAATCACATATTGTTGTAACTAATTGTAATAATAAAATAAAGACAATACGGTTTGGCGAACAAGGTGCAAGTACAGCCGGAGCCCCAAAGAAAGGCGAGGGTTCAAAGATGAGTGCAAAAAGAAGGTCATTTAAATCTAGACACGCAAAAAATATTGCTAAAGGAAAATGTTCTGCTGCATATTGGTCGGATAAGGTAAAATGGTGATGAAGAATTATATATATATATTGTTGTTATGTACAACAATTACTAATGCACAAATTTTAAGATTTTCAACTTTCTATGCAAGTTTTTCCACGTCTGCTCCATTTGCAGAAAACCAAGAGTTTCTTGTAGACGGAGTTGCAGGTTCGGGACAGCTTGTAGAGATAACTCAGGTAAGCGAGCCTAATTACAATGTAAGCATTGGACTTCGTAAAATAGCAAGGTTTGACTATCAAGTAAAGAGAGGTCAGTTTTATACAGGTACAGAAGATGAGGTAAGTGATTACGCTACAATTTCTAATGCACCCGGTATTGAGTATTCATTAAAATATTCCTCAATAAGAAACAGGGGTATAAAATTCCAACAACACGAATATAAGGTAAGGTATATTTCTAATCATTTTACAATGAGAAGTTCTTTTGTAGATGATGGGTTAATTAATTTAAAATATACTTTAGGAGAGTTTAGAATTCGAAAAAGCTTAGGGGGGTTAGATTTAACTGCAGGTATAGCTCATCGTTCACATCCTGTATACGGTAACTCACCTATTACAGAATGGTTTGCAAATCCTTCCAATAAACATTGGTGGCAGTTAGCTCAAGAGTTTGGTGCTTTCAGTAATGACTTAGAGCAATGGACTGTAAATAACGAAGTGGTAGCTGAGTCCGATAGAGAGTTCTATACTTATCATTTTGGAGATTTAGTAGACCAATACAATGCAAGAGAATTAAAGACTTTAGGACTTCAACAAGAAGTTTCTATGGTTATAGGAGCCGATTACTATCTATATTCGGCTAAAGCTTGGGTGCACGCTTGGGCATCTCTATACCCTATACACAAAGGGTTGAGTGATTATTCATATTCATATCCTAATAATCAGGCTGAATGGGATTTAGGTTTTGTAGCAGGGTCTAAAGTTAACAGACATTTTAGTATATTTGTAGAAGGTAGGCATTTAAAATATTGGGACATTAAGTCTTATGAATTAAAGGCAGGAATAAATTATTTAATATTTTAGAATGGCTAAAGAGTTAAACGAAGATAGTGCAGTACAGATAAGTTTAAAGACTTTAGGTGGAATAGCATTTTTAATATCAACCTTAGTGGGGATGTGGTTTACATTACAAAACGATATAGCTGAAGCTAGAGAGTTACCTAAACCAACTGACCCTGTTATAACACGTATGGAGTTTGATATGAAGGATAAGTTAATCCGTCAAACCATAATGAATACGCAGGATGATGTCTCTGAAATAAAGGAAGATATGAAGCTAATTAAACAAAAGCTTTATGAATAAGTTTTTACTTTTACTACTACTTTTTCCTGTAAATATTGTAGCTCAAGAGTTTGTTACTTCTAGCTCATTTGACTCTAAGACAGCTAAAGGAACGGTGGTAATAGAGTTTTATGTAGAGTGGAATGATGGTAATAAAGTAGATTTTTTACCTTCGTTAAAAGACTGTAACGTATACAGAGTTTGTATAGTTAAAAGTTCTGACTTACAGTCCGAATATAAAGTAACATCAGTGCCTACTGTTATAATATTTGATAACGGTGTAGAGACAAAAAGATTTAACCCTAACATTATGATGAAGCTTAACGCAACAAAGAAAGAGGTTCAATCTGTAGTAGATGAAATAACATTTAATAAATTTCAGTAATGGAAAAGAAAGTATTAATATCTGAAAAATTAATATTATGCTTACTAATGATTTTTGTTTTCATTATAGGCACATCAAAAGTTAATGGACAGCAAAATCAAGTATTTGTAGAGTGTATTGCAGGGGATTACCCTGACGAAGTTACTTGGCAGATACTTACCTGTAATGGCGGGTTACTGCTAGAGGGTGGTGCTCCTTACTTAGGTGCAGTTATACTTCCGGATTACTATCAAATCAATATGCAAGACAGTTATGGTGATGGATGGAATGGTGCTTATTTATATATAGACAACACAGAATATGAATTTTTATCTGATGTAGATTGGATAGACTCTTTAGGGACTTGGCCTCAAGATAACTTAGAGCAACTTGTAGATGTAGGTTGTTTAACTATAGGTATAGAAGAGGTTAGTAATACAACATTCACACCAACATCTTATTATGATTTACTTGGAAGAAAGGTTATTCCTTCAACAGGAATATATTTTGCTACAGACGGTATTCTAACTAAAAAGATTTACATAAATGCGATTAAGTAAAAACTTTGTATTATCTGAGATAACTAGAAGTAATACAGCTAAACGATTAGGTTTAGACAATGGACCGAACAAAGACCATCTACGAAACATTCAACGGCTTATTTCTAACCTTATACAGCCTATGCGTGACGCTCTTGGTCCTATTCGGATTAGCAGTGGTTACAGGAATCCAAATGTCAATCGGGCTATCGGTGGAAGTACTAAAAGTCAGCATTGTAAAGGTGAAGCTTTGGATTTACAATTTTGGAATAATGGCAAAATATCTAATAAAGAGATTTATGATTGGGTCCTAAATTCAGAAATAGAATTTGACCAAATGATTAATGAGTTTGATTTTGCTTGGATACATATATCTTTTATTAAAGAAGGTAATAGAAAACAAGTATTAGAAGCTTATAAAGATAAAGATAACGACACTAAATACAGATACGCAGATGATTAAGAACTTAATAGGCAAGCTTATTGGGCAAGCTTCAGAAATCATAGATGAAGTAGTTACAACGGATGAAGAAAGAGAACAGCTTAAGAATCAGTTTAAAGAAGTGGTTCAAAATCACGAAAAAGAAATGTATGCACTTGAAGTTGAAGATAGAAAAAGTGCTAGAGGACTTTTTGAAAGTGATAGTCTTATACAGAAGATATTAGCAATTATATTTACAGGGGCTTATTTCTTTTTATCATATACAATGTTTAAATATTTTGTTATGAATACCCTTGAGTTATCTGATTACGAAATAGGATTTATAAGTACAGTTTTTGGAGCTATGTCGAGTAAGGTAAATACAATTATTGACTTTTTCTTTGGCGGTTCGTCTAAGAAATAATTCCCTATCTTTGTGGGAAACTAAATTTAATCAAATGGCAAATTTAACAACAGAGGAGTTAGAAACTCTTCAAGGCTCACTAAAAGAATTTAATAAGTGCAAGATGCAGTTAGGTGAAACAGTCCTACAACAACAAGCTCTTATAAGTAAAATGGCAGGTCTTCGTGAGGAGTCGTCAGAACAAGAAAGAAAATTAATAGATAAATACGGAAAGGACTCTGTCATCAACATTGAGACAGGAGAGATAAAACCACCTGAAGAAAAATAAGCTATGCCAAAGATAAGCTCGTACACAGTAACAACAGCCGCATCCGGTGATTTATTAATTGGAAGTGATGTAAATGCAACGCCTACTAATTCAACAAAGAATTTTACTGTAGGGTCTATTTTAGATGTAGCTACAACATTACCGGCATTAAACCCCGCTTTAGATTCTAATATAGTTGGGTCATTATTTGGCACCACTATTACAGGAAACTTTACCGCCCTTAAAGTATTAGACTTAACAAGTCAATTAACTGCAGACACACCTGCTCTAATAGATACAATAGTAGGAGCAAAGGATAGTACTACTGTAGCTAAGAACTTCACCGTAAGTGACATAATATCTTTAGTACCGACAACATCACACGTAAGAATACTTTCAGCTACGTCTGTAGACACGTCACAAGAACCGTCAGCTATAGACACTGAACTACAAATTGAATTTGGTGCTGCACAAACATTAACTGATGTTTCATTGAGTGCAGCGGGTAGAGTAACCTTTAATACTGCAGGTAACTATACTATAGAGTTTAATGCTACAACAAACTCAGGGATTGGTGCCATAGATAAAATGTCTGTTATAATGATTGCTATGAAAATAAATGGAACTTTATTTGGGACCCCTGTTGGTTATGTCACGCCATTAAATGTAACTAAATCGTCTACTGAAACTCGTTCAAATACATTTAATTATACTGCTTTAGCTACCGATAAATTAGAGTTTTTTGTAATAAGAGATGGTTTTGGTGAAAATTTAGGCGGGCTTTCTAACATTAGGATTGCTTCCGGTAGTCCTTTGACAGACAATGTGCCGTCAGCGTCTTTAATAGTTAGTAAATTAAGTTAAAAGAATGGATATTCGTAAAATATCTATTGGCCCGGACTATAAGTCGGGAGCTATGCACTACTTAGTAGGGCAAGAAATCCTTGGAGCTTCCCACAATATACACCTTATTCAATACGATAAAGAAAACTCTTCTTATAAGATTTGGATTCAACGTGAGGATGTTATAGTTTTGTGGAAAGAGTTTAACTCTAACATTCCAATTTCAATCGAATACAATATAAACTTCTAGTATGAGTAAAGATAAAGAGTGTAAATGCGTTGGCAACTGCAAGTGTACAGAAATGGATAATTGGCTACACGACTTAGAGTCTAAAGAGCAACCTGAAGCTTGCAGCATTGACGATGATGACTGTGAAGCTTGTGGCTCTTAATGAAATCCCCTTTTAATTTTATAGTAAGACCTATTGAGGGTAAACGATACAATAACACCAAGACTATTGGTGGGATGGAGTTTATCGTAAACACCTCAGAAGAAGAACATAAGTTCTCTAATAGGCAGGCTACAGTAGTAGAAACTCCTGTAGGATATGAAGGCCCTATAAACATAGGCGATATTCTTTTAGTACATCATAATGTATTTAAGTTTTATAACGACATGAAAGGTAGGCGGAAGAGTGGTAAAAGCTTTTTTAAAGATGACCTTTTTTTTGTAGACAGCGACCAATTTTATTTATATAAGCAAGACGACAAGTGGAATAGCCACGACAGGTTTTGTTTTGTTAAACCTATAGAAGTATTAGATAGCTTCATGGACAAGTCTTGTAAGTACGAGCCACTTATGGGGGATATGGTTTATCCAAATGAGTACCTTAAATCCCAAGGGATTTATAATGGTGATAGGATATACTTTACACCTGATAGTGAGTATGAATTTACAATAGATGGCGAAACTCTTTACAGGGTGTTTGACCATCAGGTAGCAATGAAGGCTTAGCATGGATTCTACAGAGTTAAGGAAAGAAATTATAGAGGCAGGATATAAAGCTGTTAAGCAACTAATAAAGGTTGCTAAAGAGGAAATTATAAAGCCTGACCCTGAAGATGAGTTGGCTGCAGATAAATTAAAAAATGCAGCAGCATCTAAGAAATTGTCTATATTTGATGCTTTTGAAATATTAAAACGTATTGACACAGAAAGTGATAACCTTAAATTAGAGTCACAAGGACCTAATAGAACTGATACTAAACAAGGATTTGCAGAACGAAGGTCAAAATAATTTATGCCGTATAGTACCTGACTATATACCTAAAGGTCCACTATCTAAAAAAAATAGCAGTCACAGTTGGTTGTATGGTTATAATGAAAAGTACGACTTTGTAAATATATCTAAAACCGGACAGGTAGGAGATATAGTAGAAATATCAGGACTTAAAATAGGCCTGCCTAAAAGACCTGAATTAACTCCTCAAAGACATACCACCAAATCACTTCAGTATTGGGAGCGTGAAGAGTTTCCAAAAGAACTTCAAAGAATAATATCTATATTCCAATGGAATGAAATGCCTAGCAACTTTAAAGATAGGTGGGTAGATTATATTGAGGCTGAATTTGATAGAAGGGAAGATGGGCATTGGTTTATGAATGAAGGGTTGCCTACATACATAACAGGCTCTCACTATATGTACTTACAGTGGACTAGTATTGATATAGGTTACCCTGACTACCGTGAGGCTAACAGAATCTTTTTTATTTTTTGGGAAGCGTGTAAAGCTGATAAGCGTTCATTTGGAATGACTTATTTAAAGATTAGACGTTCAGGGTTTTCTTTTATGGGGTCTTCAGAGGCAGTAAACTCAGGTACTTTAGCAAAAGATTCAAGAGTAGGTATATTATCTAAGACAGGTTCAGATGCTAAAAAAATGTTTACTGATAAGGTTGTACCAATATCAAACAGGTTGCCTTTCTTTTTTAAGCCTATACAAGATGGGATGGATAAACCTAAGACTGAATTAGCCTTTAGAATTCCTGCTTCTAAAATTACAAAGAAAAATATGCACGAAGTTGTTGCGGAAGAGCTTGAAGGGTTGGATACCACGATAGATTGGAAGAACACAGATGATAACTCTTATGATGGTGAGAAATTAATACTGCTTGTACACGATGAAAGTGGTAAATGGATTAAGCCAAACAATATACTAAATAATTGGCGTGTAACTAAAACTTGCTTGCGGTTAGGTAGTAAAATTATTGGTAAGTGTATGATGGGTTCTACATCAAATGCACTATCTAAAGGTGGTAGTAATTACAAAAAACTTTATGAAGATTCAGATGTAAATAACAGAAACGCTAATGGTCAAACCAAGAGCGGTATGTATTCTTTATTTATACCTATGGAGTGGAATATGGAAGGGTTTATAGATAAGCACGGTATGCCTGTTTTAACTAAGCCAACTAAATCTATACTAGGAGTAGATGATGAAATGATTTCTAACGGAGCTGTAGACTATTGGAATGCAGAAGTTGATTCACTTAAAAGTGACGCTGATGCGTTAAATGAATTTTATAGACAGTTCCCTCGTACTGAGTCTCACGCATTTAGAGATGAGAGTAAGTCCTCATTATTTAACCTTACTAAGATATACCAACAGATTGACTACAACGATTCAACCATAAAAGAACACTACACTACACAGGGCTCTTTTCATTGGAAGGACGGTCAAAAAGATACAGAAGTTATATTTAGTCCTGACACAAGAGGAAGATTCTTGGTTAGTTGGGTTCCTAATAAAAACCTACAGAACAACGTAATAACAAAACGAGGAATGAAGTATCCGGGTAATGAGCACATAGGTTCATTCGGGTGTGATTCATATGACATATCAGGAACGGTTGGTGGTAAAGGTTCTAATGGCTCTTTACATGGTCTAACCAAGTTTAATATGGATGACGCACCAAGTAGTGAGTTCTTCTTAGAGTATATAGCTAGACCTCAGACTGCTGAGATATTCTTTGAAGAAGTTCTTATGGCTTGCATATTCTATGGAATGCCAATACTCTGTGAAAACAACAAACCTAGGTTACTTTATCACTTTAAAAATAGAGGGTATAGAGGTTATTCTATGAACAGGCCTGATAAGCAGTTTAATAAACTCTCTAGAACTGAGAAAGAATTAGGTGGAATACCTAACTCATCTGAGGATGTAAAACAATCACACGCATCAGCTATTGAGTCGTATATTGAAAAGCATATAGGTCTAGATATGAGTGGTGCTTATAGAGATATGGATGATATGGGGACTATGCCGTTCCCAAAAACGTTAGAGGATTGGGCGAGGTTTGATATTAACAACAGAACTAAGTTTGATGCTTCTATAAGTTCAGGACTAGCTATAATGGCAAACCAAAAGCATAGCTACCTTCCGGAGCAAAAACAGTCAAAAATTAGTATTACCTTTGGCAAGTATAACAACAAAGGGTCAATCAGTGAATTATTAAGATAGATGAAAGAGGTAAATATAAATATTGCGTCAGCAGGTTTCCCAAGTCAATTTGTATCTGATGCTGAAAAAGCTTCAGACGAATTTGGATTACAGATAGGTCAAGCTATTCAGTATGAATGGTTTAAGAAGGATTCTAACAATTGTAAATTTTACGACCAACAGAGAGACTTTAGAAGATTACGTCTATACGCTAGAGGTGAGCAATCTATTGCTAAGTATAAAAATGAATTAGCTGTTGATGGTGATTTGTCTTACCTTAATTTAGATTGGACTCCTGTTCCTATACTGCCAAAGTTCGTTGACATTGTAGTTAACGGGATGTCAGGTAGATTATTTAAAGTAAATGCATACGCTGAAGATTCTATGTCTCTATCTAAGAGAAGTAAGTATCAGGATATGATACAGGGTCAGATGGCTGCTAAGGAAGTTCTTACAACAATACAGAATAACACGGGGATGAATCCATTTACTATGGACCCTAGTGACTTACCTGAAAATGATGAGGAGCTTTCGCTTTACATGAATTTAAACTATAAGCCTGCAATTGAAATAGCTGAAGAAGAAGCTATTAATACATTGTTTGCTTCTAATAAATATGTAGACCTACGTAAAAGGTTTGACTACGACCTTACTGTTTTAGGTATAGGTGTAGCAAAGCATGAGTTTTTACCCGGTTCAGGCGTAAAGATTAGCTACGTAGACCCTGCAAATATAGTATACAGTTATACGGAAGACCCTCACTTTAAAGATTGTTTTTATTGGGGAGAGATTAAGACATTGCCTATAGTAGAGCTAATGAAAATTGACCCTTCATTGACAAACGAAGACTTAGAGCAAATATCAAAGTACAGTCAGAGTTGGTATGATTACTACAACTCAGCTCAGATGTTCCAAGACAATATATTTTCTAGAGACTCAGCTACACTTCTATACTTTAACTATAAGACCACAAAAAAAATTGTATACAAAAAGAAAGTATACGATAATGGTGGTTCTAAGATGATTGAGAAAGATGACCAATTTAATCCACCACAAGAGATGATGGATGAAGGTAACTTTGTGAAAGTTGAGAAGACGATTGATGTTTGGTACGATGGTGTTATGGTTATGGGAACCAACATTATACTTAAATGGGAGTTAGCTGAGAATATGGTCCGACCTAAGTCAGCTAGTCAGTATGCTATACCAAACTACGTAGCTGTTGCCCCAAGAATGTATAAGGGAGTTATTGAATCATTAGTAAGAAGGATGATTCCTTTTGCTGATTTAATTCAGATGACACACTTAAAGTTACAGCAAGTTATATCTAAGGTTGTCCCGGATGGTGTTTTTATAGATGCAGATGGATTAAATGATGTAGACTTAGGTACAGGGAACGCTTACAACCCTGAAGACGCTTTAAGATTATACTTCCAAACAGGTAGTGTTATTGGTAGAAGCTATACTCAGGAAGGTGATTACAATCAAGGTAAAGTACCTATTACTCAGTTAACGTCAAGTTCAGGGGCTAGTAAGACTCAAATGCTTATTGGTAACTATAATCATTACTTAGGAATGATACGTGCTGTAACAGGCTTAAATGAAGCGAGAGACGGTTCTACTCCCGACCCTAATTCTTTGGTTGGTGTAAATAAGTTGGCTGCATTAAATTCTAACACAGCTACAAGACATATACTTGACGCAAGTTTATTTATATACAGAAGTTTAGCTGAAGCTTTAACGTACAGAATATCTGATATTTTGCAGTACGCTGACTTTAAAGATGAGTTTGCTAATCAGATAGGGAAATATAACGTATCCATACTTCAAGACGTTAACGACTTATATATATATGACTTTGGAATCTTTATTGAGGTATCTCCTGATGAAGAAGAAAAATCACAGTTAGAGCAGAACATTCAAATGGCTCTTTCTAAAGGTGATATAAACTTAGAGGATGCAATTGATATTAGAGAACTTAGAAATCTTAAGGTTGCTAATCAGCTACTTAAAGTTAAACGTATTAAGAAGCAAGAGCGAGACGAGAAGATGGCTATGCAACAGCAAGCTGTTACGGCTCAACAGCAAATTAAGTCTCAACAAATGGCTGCTCAAACGGCTATGCAGAAAATTCAAGCTGAGACTCAAGCCAAGATGCAGATTAAACAAGCAGAGGTTGCATTTGATATTGAAAGAATGAATAACGAAGCTCAACTAAAATCTGTACTTATGGATAAGGAGTTTGACTTTAATATGCGTTTAAGAGATATATCAGAAAATGCACTACAGAACAGGGAGAATCAACGTGAAGACGCTAAGAGTTCTCGTATAAGTCAGCAGAATACAGAACAAAGTAAATTAATAACTCAGAGGAAAAACAATCTTCCTCCTCAGACATTTGAGTCAAATGAGGATAGTTTAGATGGTTTTGATTTGTCTGAATTTTCACCTAGATAATATGGCGGCAAGCGGAAGAACTAAAAAGAGTAATAAAATATGTCCTTCAGGGATTGCTTGGGCTAAAAAAACATTTGATAGATACCCATCAGCATATGCAAATATGGCTGCAAGTAAATACTGCAAAGACCCTAACTACGCTAAAAACTCTAAAAAATAAAACTATGGCATTTAAGATTCATATGATGTACAAAGGTAGTCAGGCTATTAAAGCTGCTACAAACAAAGACCATTTGTCTTTAAAGAAAAGAGGTTTTTCACATACAAAACCTAAGCCAAAAACAAAGCCAAAGTATTAATGGGTGAGCTTAAGAAGTGGAGAGACGAAAAGTGGGTTCGTATTGGTACTGATGGTTCTATTAAAGGAGCCTGCGGTACTAGCAAGGATAACAAAAATCCTGACCGATGTTTACCGTTAGCTAAGGCTAATAGTATGTCTAAAGCTGAAAGAGCTGCAACAGCTAAGAAGAAAAAGAAAAGTGGTAGGACTAAGCAATTTGTATCTAATACCAAGGCAGGCAAGGTTACGTCTAGGTATGCTTAAATCGTATTAATTAATTGTTTAACTTTGCATAAAATCAAATCAAATGGAAATTAAAGTAAGAGCACTCGATGATGTAGGAGAAAAATCTACAGCACAGGTTGAAGAAGAATTACTTCAGAAGCACGAAGATAAATTCGAAGACTCAACAAGTAATGAACAGGTTGTAGTCGAGCAACCACAAGAAGAGGTACAAGGGTTAACCGAAGACCAAGTTCTTTCACATATTAAAGAAAGATACAATAAGGAGTTTACATCAATGGATGATATCTTTGAAGAGAGAGAGACTCAAGAAGAATTACCTGAAGATGTAGCAGCTTATTTTAAGTATAAAAAAGAAACAGGTCGAAGCATTAAGGATTATGTTGAATTACAGCGTAATTATGATGATGCAAGTCCTGAATCTTTGCTACGAGATTATCTTAAAACTACGGAGACTGCTCTAGACGATGACGATATACAGTCATTAATGGATGAGTACTCCTACGATGAAGACTTGGATGACGAGTCACAGATTAAGAAAATTAAAGTAGCAAAGAAAAAAGCTATTGCTAAGGCTAAGAATTATTTCACAGAGCAACAAGAAATGTATAAGCAACCCCTTGAGTCAAGTGGTAGTGGTGTTTCGGAAGGCGAAAAGAAGCAATACGAAAGCTATAAGCAATATTTAAATGAAGCGGCAACGCAGCAAGAGGAAACTAAAAGAAGGTCTGAGTGGTTTACACAAAAGACTGAAGAGGTATTTAACAATGATTTCAAAGGTTTTGATTTCAAGATTGGAGAAGACCAAATCACTTTTAGTCCCGGTAACGCAGAAGAAACTAAGAAGTTACACCAATCACCTATGACTTTTGTTAACAAGTATTTAGATGATAGTGGCTTAATGAAAGACGCTGCAGGTTACCATAAAGCGTTAGCGGCTGCAATGAACCCTGATAAGTTTGCTCAGTATTTTTATGAGCAAGGCAAGGCAAATGCAACAGAGGATGTAATGAGGAAGACTAAGAACATTAATATGACAACTCGTAACACACCTGAAGTATCGTCTAAATCAGGAACACAGTTTAAGTCTTTAGGAAACGACTCAGGTCGTGGTTTAAAGATTAGAAGTATTAAAAGAAAATAATCTTAAAAATTAGAAAAAATGGCAGGTTCAGTAAATGGAACTCCGGGATTTGACTTACAGCCAAGTTCGGAACAGGTTGCTTTAAGCAGCAATTATATTACAAATTTTGATTTCTTAAATCAGTATCTACCTGATACTTACGAGAAAGAATTTGAGCGTTATGGTAATCGTACCGTAGCATCTTTTTTACGTCTAGTTGGTGCAGAGATGCCATCTAACTCTGACCTTATCAAATGGGCAGAACAAGGGCGTTTACATTCTAAGTACACTAAATGTACCGTTAATGCAGCAGGTGCAGCAACTAAAGCTCTTTGGGATGTAGATTTAACTATACCGGGTGAAGTATCTTCTACAGTTGCAGTTCGTAAAGGGCAAACTGTTATGTTGACTAAAAACAATGGTGGTGCAAACTTTAAAGCTTTAGTTACTAAAAGTGGTACGGCAGATGGTTTAACAGCATCACAAGTTGAGTTAGCGTATTACACGCTTTTACCTGCAGGTGTTGTAGCTGATGAATACACTATGTTTGTGTACGGTTCAGAATTTAAGAAAGGAACTGCGGGAATGGAAGGTTCTTTAGAGGCTGAAGATGTATTCTTCGAGAATAAGCCAATTATCCTTAAAGACCGTTACGCAGTATCAGGTTCTGATATGGCTCAAATTGGTTGGGTTGAAGTGACAACTGAGAATGGTGCAACAGGATACCTTTGGTACTTGAAGTCAGAGCACGAGACTCGTTTACGTTTTGATGATTACCTAGAAACAGCAATGTTAGAAGCAGTTCCTGCAGTAACAAACTCAGGTGCAGCAACAGAATTAGGTGTAGTAGCAGCAGCTAACACAGGTGCCGGTTCAGAAGGTGTATTCTATGTTGTAAACAACAGAGGTAATGTATGGTCAGGTGGTAACCCGAATGTATTGGGTGACTTTGATTCAATCATTCAACGTCTTGATAAGCAAGGTTCTATTGAGGAAAACGTAATATTCGTTGACCGTCAGTTTGGATTTGATATAGATGATATGTTAGCAGCACAAAACTCTTACGGAGCAGGTGGTACTTCATACGGTCTATTTGATAATGACCAAGAGATGGCATTGAACTTAGGATTCACAGGATTCCGTAGAGGTTATGACTTCTACAAGTCTGATTGGAAGTACTTGAATGACCCAACTATGCGTGGTGGTTTACCAACAGGTGCAGGTTCAGGTAGAATCAATGGACTTTTAGTTCCTGCAG
>Ga0208031_1000179_pt1 | contig 17349 bp, 22 predicted proteins | sample MalvirAntarct_38_FD_184252 | JGI IMG/M metagenome (GOLD analysis project Ga0208031, IMG submission 184252) | Marine viral communities from the Global Malaspina Expedition - Malaspina viral metaG Antarct_38 (SPAdes) (version 2) | ecosystem: Environmental > Aquatic > Marine > Oceanic | place...
GCTTGTTTAAAGTTCTTTGCAGTTGGAGCACCCTTTGCTCCAGCCTTCCTCATGGTCTCTCCAGACCCTGCTTTGATCCTCTTCTTCTTTGCGTGAATGTTAGCGTACAGACTCAAGATCACCTCCTCACCATTTTACTTTTGCCGACCAATAGGCCGCGCTGGTTTTGCCTTTGGCTATGTTCTTACCATGTCGAGCTTTAAAACTAGCTCTTTTAGCTTTCATAGCATCTGACTCACCAGCTTTAGGTTTACCTGCCGTAGACGCACCCTTCTCTCCGAATCGGATCATGCGATCTTTTCCATCATCTTTGATTAGAACAACGTGTGACTTTTTACCCTTTGCACTTGCTTTTGGCTTGTTGTAGCCAGAGAAAGTTTCGCCTCTGTATTCAATGCTCATGTCAACTTCCTATATAGCGTCTAATGTGGCTATGTCTGCGGCTGCATTTGCAGATACTTCTTTGGCATTACCTTGACTTCTTAGGGTAGCTACCGCAGCCCATTTGGTTCCAAAGTTAGCTATATCATCTGAATCGTCATCGGCTGCAACAGCAGCAGCTAGATAAGCAGCTAGATCATTACGTTGATTAACGTCAGTGCCTACTAGAGCTAATATGTCTGCCTTAGTCTTTGCGTCAATGGCTGCAATCTTTATAACCTTTGCTTCAACTAATTCATTAGCTAGTTTTAAAGCTGCCCTTGCTGCAATGGCTGCATCTTTTAGATCATCAGCATCAGATTTTAAAACTAATTCATCTTCTACTAGCTCAAAGCAAAAACTAGGGTAGGTTGCAAAAAAGTCAGAGGGTACAACACGACCATAATCGACTTGGGAATGTACTAAAGAGACTTTAGATATTTCATTCCCATCCATCCATACGTTCATCATTGGGATTTACCTAACGCTCTTGAAAGCATCACTGCTGAAGTGCTGCGCTCAACAATAATTCGATACTCAATACCCTCACTGCTTGATGCGCCTTGACATTTAAAGATAACCTGTTTTCCTGCCATCAAAGAGTACCCTGACGCATTGTGGGAATTTGTAGTGTAGGTATTAGCCATTGAGTGAGTGCCAATCTGTAAACAATAATCCACGCCATCAAGAAAGTTACTATTACCCGTTCGGGGGCCAGAATCCAGCCTAGATAACTCCACCCAGTTAGACATGTAAGAGTTCGTATTATCTTGATTATCATAATAAAGTCGCCATTCTTGGGCTTGTGTATCCTTATACATTCTACCAAAGACACGCACGACTACATCGACAGTGTATGTAAGAGATTCAACCTCAAATGTACTACCAGTACCAACAACTCGTTTCCAACCTGAGTCGTATAATATAGGGTCTAATACTGTTGCTGCTACGGCTGGTTCGAGACTAATTAAACTCATTAAGACACTCCTGTTATTTCTACGCCTGAGACTTTAAGTGTCATTTCGGCAGTTACTTGGTTAAGCGGTACGTTGGCAGAGGCAGTGTTTATTAGCATTGCAGAGGCATAATTTTCGGTTCCGCGAGTTGCAGTATGTTGCGTTGTATAACCATTTATTGTCGGCTTTGTAATAACTACCATATTGCTAGTGTCTGTATACGTCTGTAAACCTATATCGCTGCTACCCATCCATCCCATATTGTCGTGACCTAAACTAAATTGCCCAACAAAAGTAGGTGTATGATCTCCCCCTGCATTTAATTCAGCTTCAGTTACATAGTTAAGTCTCATAGAGCCATTACCATTTGTGGTTGAAATATAGTAATTTTTATCAGTAGGGTTATAGCAGACTGCCATTGCGTGATAAGCACCAATAAGAAAAGTAGAACCTTTATAAATACGCCCTTTTTTACCAGTAACAGGGTTGGTGTACTTTATTTGATTAGTTTGATTATCTTGACTACCAAAGTAAAAGCCATTAGACCATGCCCCAACATTGTATGTGCTTGGCGATTGGTTGCCAGTGATTCCAGTAAACGCAGAGGTATGGTTTGTAACTGCCAGTGTAACCATGTTTACTTCTCTCAACGTACTGGCGTTTAGTTGAAAATAAAATTTATTATTCATGGGGTCAAAAGTTGGCGAGTGATAAGAAGTCATACCAATTGCGCTATTTATAGTTGTATAAGTGCTTAGGTTTAAAGTGCTTGTGCCAAGACCAGAAACCACTGCGGCATATTTAAGCGTCCAAGCTGAGTTCCCATCCCAATGACAAGTCCATGCTCTTGTTCCTGCTGTGTCAATAAAGAAAAATACAGAGTTACCTGTAACATTGCGATTAGAACTGACTTCTCCACCTGTCGTAAAACTATTTACATAGCTAGTGCCAGCGATCATTGGGTATGTGTTACCAGATACCTGAACTAGCGTATGATGTACTGAATATGCAGCATCTGTTTGTGACAGTGTATAAGCTTTTATGGTTTTACTAACACCTGCGGAAGCTGCGGGGTTTAATGACAATTTAACAGACCTACTAACTGGAACTATTTCAGAGCCAGAAGAAGCACCGCCTGTTGCCACCAAAGAAACCCCATTCTTTATTTGAATATTAGAATTAGTGACGTTTGTTCCTGCCGTTGCAGCAATATCTTTTATTACTGCCTGTGTAGTTGAGTTGGTCGTGAGAATGTTGTACTCACCATTAGAATCAAAACTTGCCGCTGTAATAGCTAAGTTAGCAAATTCTTTTAATTGTTCTGCCATGTTATATAGCTCCTAGTGACATTAATTTTGCTTGAGTTATTCCAGCAATGACGTCCCAACTTGCGGCTGAACCATTGGTGGTTAGAAATTTATTAGCGTTACCCGATTGGGAAGGCAGGGCATCAATGCCTGTTAGATTTGAACCATTACCATTGGGTGCGAGTACAGTTGTGCCTATGTCACCATCGACTAAAATGGTTGCATCATATGCTTGTACATCAGAACCAATAGAAAGACCTAGTGCTGTCCTAGCTGCTCCTGCTGTACTTGCACCTGTACCGCCTTTGGCAATGTCCAAGTCTGCACCAGTAAAGTTGGCGTTGGTAACATCCCCATCAACCAATACTGTTCTAAGTGTCTCTACTATGTCTCTTGCTTTTGACATTATTTATATCTCCTACTCGTTTAGTGCGTCAATCTGGGCTTGTAGTGCTGCGATCTCTGCTACCTTTGGATCAACCCAACCAGCTACATTGCCCCAAGAAGTTCCATCAAAAGTGTGCTTACCACCCTTCCATCCATCGGGTGCTGTAACGCCTGTGTGGATTGTGGAATTACTGGAGTTCATGTCACCGATAATAAAACTTGGAGTAGTGATATTGTCGGCAGAAGTAGTTAGCGTTGCATCGTCTGCGAATGTGTAGACTGATACGTTGCCTGTGTTAAATGTAATTGTTTGCATTAGGTTTACCCTTTAAGAATTAATGAAGTTGCTGATATTGCTTTACCAGCTTCTACAGATGGTGTGCCAGCACTGGTAGCAAAAGTACCATTTGTTTGAACGTAATAAGTTGAGCCAATGGTTAGGCTGGAAAGGTTTGTTGCCACACCGCCTTTGACAGTCACGCTGCCTGTAGCACCTGATGCAATGGCTGCGTCTGTGATGCCTATAAAATTGGTTGCGGTTAGGTTGCTCCCTTGATGGGTTGATATTCCAGTAAGAGCATAAGCTTTACCTCCATCAATATATGTAAACACAAGTCGCCCTGCCGCACTTGGGTCAAATCGCACACCGATAGGGTTTGTAAGACTCGGATTAAAAATATAATGAGAACTAAAACTTAAAGAAGTTCCTGAGATTGTTCCTATATTTGCCCGTCCTGTTAAACCACTATTACGATAATAAGCGACAACAAAAGTATTTGCGGTGTTGGGGTCAAAAGATATTGAGTTATAATTGCTTTCACTTGAGTTATATATAACAGGCGTAGCGTAACTTATAGAAGCATTTGAAATTGTTCCTACGATTGCAGTGCCGTCCTTAGTTGATGCAGCATCATTTTGATAGACTATAACAAACTTGTTGGCTGTGTTGGGGTCGAAAGCTAACTCCCCTACAATAGTGCTGGCTGAGTGAAACGCACTATGAGAACCATAACTAATATTTGACCCTGACACAGTACCTATTTTAACTTGTCCATACCATGAAGAATCTCGATAGCACACCACAAATTTGTTGGCAATGTTGGGGTCGAAAACTAGACTATGTTCTGGAACTTGTGCATATTCAAATACAAACGTACTACCAAAGCTTATGCTAGTTGATGATATTGTCCCAACAACAGCTTTGCTTACCCCATTGCCACTATCAGCAAAAGATATTACTAGCTTGTTAGAGGTGTTTGGGTCAAAAGCTATATTTATATAATTAGTATTAGCAGAACTATTAAATGTAGCTAAACTACCCAAACTTACTGATGTGCCTGATATTGTACCTACTCTTGCTTTACCATAGTTATTTGAACTTCCTCTAAAGGCCACTAATATTTTATTAGCGTTATTAGGGTCAAAGGCTACAGTAGTAAAATAAGACTGTTCTGAATTGATTATAACTGGAGTGCCAAAAGATATAGATGATCCGCTTACCTGACCCACAATAACTGCTGCATGTTTTGAATTCGAGTTAGGATTATCTCTATCTACAAAGGCTATAACAAACTTTCCGACTGTGTTGGGGTCGAAAGCTGCTTTAGAAACATACTGCGCTCTATTGGTTCCAAACGTAGTCTCACTGCCATATGGTATATCAGCAGCAATAGTAGTTGTGCCAACAACTTCTACCTGTCCATTTGACTTCAACAATACAGCCCTACCATTGGGCAACGTACCACTAGCTACAAAGTCTACTTGTTTGCCACCGCCGCCTGCTGGCAATAGCTCACTTAATTTGCTCATGGCAAGTCCCTTATGTTAATTGTGGTTGCGCTAATAGCTGTGCCTAGCTTCTGACCGCCCGTAGCTGTAGTGATTGTTCCGTTAGTCTGAGCGTAGTAGTCAGAGCCTATGGTAAGGCTTGTCTGTGATTCGTTGATGCCACCCCAAGTGTTTATCTTAACTGTTGCACCAGAAGATGCTGCTTCTGCGGATATGCCTATGAGGTTGGTTGAGGTTAGATTGGTTGAACCTATTTGCCAAACAGCCGCAGTCCCATATGTATTATTACCAGAGTCTGCATAACAAACCACAAACTTTCCACTGCTACTAGGAACCATTGACATGCCAACTTCTTCTGAACCAGCGTTATTAAACGTGGTAGCACTATCAAAAGTTATACTTGTGTTTGATACTGTCCCTACGTTAATTTTACCAGTTGAACTGGTTAAGTCAGCATAAGCCACAACAAATTCATAGGCTACACTGGGCTTAAATTTTATAATAGGAGTTGACGTAGTAGCTGCATTAAATACAACCTCAGTTCCAAAACTAAGGTTAGAACCTGATACTTGCCCTGCTATAGCTGTGCCGTAATTTGAGTTACTCCCGTCCCTATAAACAACAACAAACTTGTTAGCAGTGTTGGGGTCAAAGTCTACACTTTCGTCAGACGTAGTTCCTGAATTAAATACAACCTCAGTTCCAAAACTGGGTGTGGTTCCAGAAAGCGTACCTACACAGGCTGTGCCATAATTTGAATTGGGAGAATCCGTATAAACAACAACAAACTTGTTAGCAGTGCTTGGGTCGAAAGATATATATTTTTGTGCTGTCGAACCTGAGTTAAAAACTACCCCAGAAGCAAAACTAATTGAAGTACCTGAGACTGTACCTACTTTTACTGTGCCGTAATAGCTGTTTGCAGGATCGCTAAACGCAACTATAAATTTATTAGCTGTGTTAGGGTCAAAAGCACATACAGGGTAATTTCCGTAATTTGCTGATGAAATAGCTGCTATCGCCCCAAAACTAATTGAAGTACCAGATACTGTACCAATCACAGCATATAGCCTTCCAGTAGCACTTTGATTCCTATATGACACAACAAATTGAGCGTTCGCAGGGTTAAATGATGCTGTTACATATTTAACATTACCACTTACAAATACAACAGGGGTTCCAAAACTAAGGTTAGAACCTGATACTTGCCCTGCTATAGCCGTACCATATCCTGAGTTTCCCCCATCTCTGTAAACAATAACAAACTTGTTTACGTTGTTAGGGTCAAAAGATAAAGATTGGTAGCTAACTCCAGCCGATTCATAAACTACCTCACTACCTTCAATTTGTGATGCAGTCTCAACAATAACCTCAACTTGCCCATTAGACTTCAACACCACGGGCTTACCATTCGGCAATGTACCACTAGCCACAAAATCAATTTGATTCTGCCCTCCACCACTTGGTAGTAACTCCGACAGGTTGCTCATTAAATGCTCCAGCCTATTGTGCTGTTTATATACGTCATTACAATCTGAGCAAAGTTTTTATCGAACACTAAGTCAGTGCCAGAACTGGCAATGTTTGAGCCGTTACGAGCTACTGTGAATGTTGTTGTAGCGGCTGCACCTGTTCCATCTTTAATGGTTACATAATTACCAGCACTAGGGCTTGCAGGTAGGGTGATAGTAATACCTCCAGCCGATGCAATGTGATAACTAGCATTAACTGCCGTTACGTTTGTACCTGTTATTGTAGGTGGGACTTGCGCTGCGTTTGCGGTTGTAGTGGTAGAAGAGAGGTTTGTTTGATTAGCTAGTTCTATCCATGCACCACCATGAGCAAAGTATCCTTTTCCTGTTGCGTGTACGTGGGCGAACATTCCATGGTATGTACTGGCTGACGGAAGGTCACTAGTTTGGGCGTACATATTAGAATATAGAATCTTACCTGTGCTGGTAATATCGTTTGCACCCATGCCTAAACCACCAGACATAGTGCCGCCTGTTCTGGCGAGTGCTGCGTCTGCTGTTACTCCGTCTGCTGCTACATCTCTTCCATCTATGGTGGAGTTAGTAGTCACGGCTCCTGTAAATTCGCCCCCGCTCTTAGGCATGGCATTAGTCGCTAGGACACCTCCAGCAGCAGGAGCATAACGAGCATCTGCTTGGGCTTGTGTGTAAGTGTTAGCTAAGTTAAACGCACCATAGGAAACGATGTCTACAATGTCTCCGACTGTTGCGCCTGTGGCTAGAACAATAGTAGTTCCTGATGAGCCTGTGAAATCCGTAGCTAGAAGTAGCTTAATTCCATTGAGGTATACGTCCACAAATCCTGCATCGTAGACCACGGAGAATGTAGTCTGGTTAGCGGTTGCTGTGTATACGACTCGTTGTGATGTTCCATTAACTGCTGAACCAGCATCAGCCCAACTTGAGCCGTTCCAGACTCTCATGGAGTTTGCTGTGCTGTTGAAATAAAGTGCGCCTGTGATAAGACTATTGCCATCGTTATCCACAGCTACGTTGGCACTTTTTGCTCCGAGGTATCTATCGTCAAATGAGTCGAAAGAAGCAGCGGCAGCGGTTGCAGAGTTTGCAGAGTTTGTTTCTGCACTACCAATAGATGAGGCTGAGTTAGCAGAGGCAGTGGCTGAGTTAGCGGCAGCAGTAGCGGAACTGGCTGCTTCACCAGCCTTGGTGGTTGCTATGACAGCTTGAGCCGTAGCCAGAGGGACTTGTGCTGCTCCGTTTGTTGTAGCGAGTCCAGCTTGAATGGTTGCTAGTGCAACCTGTGCTGCACCATTAGTTGTGGCTAGTCCAGCCTGAGTTGTAGCAAGAGCGACCTGCGCTGCTCCATTGGAGGTTGCTAGATTGGCTTGGGTGGTGGCTGAACTAAGAGCGGTCTGGCAATCGGTAACAAAGGTGGCAAAGTTTGAGGAGGATATGTTTGCCCAGCCAGCGTTAGCGTCTAGATAAGTTCCTGCTCTGGCTTGGAGTATGCCTGATCGTACACCATCTGCGATTGGGGTTTCGCGGAACTGGAAGACGCTTGTTTTTAGGTTGCCACTAGAGTCTACAATCTCATCCATTAGATCGGAGAGTGTCTTTGTTCCACGCTCCACTGATTCCAAATAGGTGTCTAGTACATGATCACCTGTCTTGGCAGATTTGAATGTAAGCTGTTCGCCTGTGGGACGAGTAATGCTCATAAACCTAACTCCGATGCGACTTCAATTAACTTCATCTTTGTGATTCGATGGGTTGGATCAGTGTCAATTAATTTGTTCACTGTGCTCAACTTACCCCGAACATCTGAAATCTCTTTCAGTAGCTCGTTCTGATTGGCTTCATTAGTTTGCTGGATAGAGAGAAGGTTCTTGCGATTAGTCTCTGCCAGCTCTTCCATGCAAGAGTTGATGTAATCTCTTACCTGTGGCGGTACTGTTCTAGCCAGTAGCGATGTCTTAGTTATCATGGGAAGCCCTCAATGTTTTGTGTATTTTTACGGCTAGGGTCTTTTAGGTCGTCCTTGGTTAGCCTTGTTGCTTCTGAGACATAGGGATTAAGTTCCCTTTTTGAACTTCAGACATGACCTGCTCTTCTGGCTGCACGGACGCACCCCTTGCCTTTTCCATGAGAGCCATCTGCTGTGATGGAGTCGGGCCTTGGTTACGCTCTTCTTCAGAGATCTTAAATTGCTCTAGGTCAGAGATTCCCATGGAGCGGATTGCTTCTTCAGCGATCTTGGGCATCTTGTATTCCATGTTGAGTCCCGTGTTTGTCATGACTTGGATCATGTTCATCCAAGTTTCTGGGGATCGGGTAGGCTCAACGGGGAGAGTTCCATCTACTACTAAGTAGTCTATGTTTCCTTGGATGTCCTTGGAGGTGAAATCAATGTATCCATCTTTAACTTGCTGGGAGATGAGAGTGGATTGATCCGTGGAGTCTACTCGGAGACTGCCGTTTAACTCCAAAGCATCTTGGAGATTACCTATCATCATGCGAGCCATGGGGCGAATACTTGTGGCAGACATTACTCTGGCGAGAACTCCAAGTCGCTGGGAGCCAAGCTGGGTCAGGCGTTGTATCTCTGTTGCACTACGGATGCCATCACTGGTTGGAAGACCTTGTTGGGCATCACTGGCTGCGGAGAGACGCTGTTTCATCTCGGAGATTCCTGCCATATCGTTCCAATGTGAGGAGGTGACATCGGGTACGGAGGCGATATGGATGCCATCGGAGGGCTTAACTCCAGGGAGTGTGCGAACTAATCCCCACGGATTACGATCTATGAGGTCACTAATGTTCACTTGGGTTGGATCAGCGAAGATTAGATTGTTTAGAGTTGCCTGTACGTTATCTATCCTGCTGCGGAGCAGCCACGAACCTATATCGTGGAGAGGAAGCATAAGATCGTAGAGGGATTGAGAGTAAGTCTTGTGCTTATCGTTATGTAGTCCACCAAATACAGCAGGGAACTGCTGCCCGTATGGGGATAACTGGCATCGAATGACTACGTTCTCATCGAGGATGGTCATTACCATCCATATTTGATTGAGCTGTGGGAGGCCAACCTCGAAACCATTGAGGCGAACCCACACTTCATCAGTCGTTCTGGCTCCAGCAAGGGAGTAACCATTCTCTCCTTGCACATCATTGGGCCGAACTGACATGCCTTGGGCAGACTGATGGTGGTCTTGGTGTATCTCCCAGCCAGACTTTGTGCCGATAGAGGAGCTACGAAGAGCTGGGTAGTCGTGTAGCTTCTTATATTGGTTGGTGGACAATAGCTGGTTGGTTGATTTGTAGTCAACGAAGATCACAAACTGCATTTGATCCCAATCACCCCAGTTCACACGAGGGTCGTGGAAGGTGCGTCTTGGATTGTAGTTGATGATGTCGTTGGTGTTTGTGTTGGGGTTCCAGATTACTTTAGTGGGGGCGTAACCATAGCGGATACTGTCCAATAAGTGCTGGGCAATCCCTGCTTCTCCTGCTGTCCTTCGCATGTGCTGGTGCATCAATCGTTCTAGGATAGCGGAAGACTGTCTGGATTCTCGGTCAAGTCCTTCAAGCTGGAACATGGGGTTCCGTCCAGCCAGAGCTGACATAAGGTAAGTGAGTACAGTGTCGGCTATTGCTCTTGTGTCTGCTATTACTGCCTTCTCGCGGAACTTGGTGGCATCGGGTGGTACATAGATGTCGTGAGCTTCATCAGCACGCTTCCACTGAGGGTAACGCTGGGACACTTTGTCGTGTGCCATCCTTCCCATTGCTTGGACGTAGGCGCAAATCTTCTTTTCATCATCCTCCGTCAGGAGGTCAGAAATATCGTCATAGGACATGAGTGCATCCATGTGCTGTGATAGATCAATAATGACTTCACTTGAATCGGCAGTGCCTGTTTTGTAATAGCTGCTCATGTCTGCGGTTAGCCTTGTGTGTTAAATCGTGCGTGACCCTTGCTTGAGGACGCTGGTGATGCGGAAAGCCTGCTATTAGCAGCCTTACTGGTCTTTGTCAGGTATGCATTGCGCTCAGAGGGTGACATTGCAGCAATCTCTTCATCGGTCAGCTCTGCACCTTGGTTCTGAGATATTGTTTTAATGCTACTGGTTAAGTTCGTGCCGCCCCACCCCATAAGTCACCTTTGCTATTTGTGTTGCTCTGGTGATTTTGGGCGATGGGTAGTCGTGGGTCGTCCTGTCTTTACTCTCCCCATCCATACCAAGAGGGTAGCGAGCTTGTGGCGGTCACTCTGCTATTGCTGTTGGCTGGCCTATTGCCTGTACTGGATAATCCATCAGAGTTTTGGTTGTATGCATTATTGCTATTTAGCGACCCGTGGCCTGAGAGCATACCGAAGGCTTGGTCTGGGTTGATGGTTGTTCTGGATAGGATGTCGAGTCCCATACTCATCGCATCTACTTGGTCATCATGGGTTCCACTGGGGAATGCGAGAGTCTCTTCAATGAAGTCATCAAACCATGGCGCACCCTTGGGTAAGTAAACTCGTCCTGACTCTATGAGTGGGGTGATCGCGTGTACGCGAGATACTTTATCGTTGACTACTTTGTGAGCAATGACTGAGATACCTGACTCGCGTCTGAGTTCTTGTATGAGCGATTGCCCACTGGCTTTGTCTTCTATATAGAGAGCACGAAGCCCCCTGCCTCGCCACTTGTTATTGAGGGAGATTGATTGCTGCTTGAGTTCTGGGAAGTCCCATCGGCCCTTTATGATGTCAATGATATAGATGTCACCATTCCTAGTGATGCCCATAGTGATTGCCACTGTGTAATCGGAGGTCTGTGTCTTCTTGAATGCCGTGTCGATAGAAATAATGATCTGGGCAAAGTCTTCTGTTTTTACATTGTCAGGGTTATATAGTCGCCACCAGTTCTGTTTGATTAAGTTACCACCCTCTATCCTTGGGTTCTGTAGGTATAGGGCTGCGAAATCGCGTGGGTTCATACGCTGTTTGCGCTTGAGTTCGTCTATGGGGAAACGAGCAGGCCAGAGGGCTGATTCTACTATGGGCTTGTATACACGAAGGTGCTCATCGACTTGAGGTATCTTGGAGCTGGGTATGTATCTTGAGTCGCTGCGCGGAAGCTCGCTTACTGGTCGTGAAGTCTCTGACTCTGTTTGGATGATCGCAGGGAATACGATGTGCAGCCATCGGCCTTCTGCCCAATCTTCTGTTTGCATGATTCGGGAGCCGAGGTCATCTGGATGCCAGCGTGTGTAGCAGACGATCTGGATGGGTGACTCTCCGTTTGTTTCTGGCTGGAGTCGAGTAGTGAGTGCGGAGGTATAGTAGTCCCATGCTTTCTGGCGTTGGGTTGCGGAGTCTGCTTCCTTTCTGGACTTGATCGGATCGTCTATTGATAGGAGTGTTGCAGGCCGTCCTGATGTGGTTGCTCCCATACCGATGTTGAAGGCAGCTCCTCCTTCTGTGGTTCGGAATACATCTTGAGCACGGGAGTCTTTGGCTAGGGCAAAGTCTGGAAAGACCATCTCGGTTTCTTCGTGCTGTAGGTATAGGCGTTGTTGGCGACCAAAGTCTGTGGCGAGCTGGCTGTTGTAGGATGCAGTCATGGAGAATCGCGTGGGGTTTCTGGCTAGGTAATAGCTAGGGAATAACTGTGTGGCGTAACTTGACTTGGAGTGACGCGGTGGCATGTTGATCATGACGTTGTGAAGCGTGTGGGTTTCTAGTGGTCTGGTGTAAGTCTTTTGTAGCTTGGGTGATTTCTTGTTCTTGTGGTTGTGCTCTATGACTGCCCACTCATCGTTGAAGTCTGAGAGTAGGTGGCCTTTCTCTAGTCGATCTAGGGCTTCGATTAGCTTGTGGTGGAACATAGGTACTGTCCACTTGGGGTGGTGAAGTCGGCAGAATGCACCGAAGGACTCTCCTGCTTCTTGTAGAGTAAGGAGACGTTGAGCTGCTTCTACCTTTGAGACCATGGGTTATTCCTCTATTGTTTTGGTGATGATTAATGGGCCAGAGGGATCGGGATCTGGGAGGTGGTTGAATGATGGTCGGTAATCTTCTTCTACAATGTCCTGTGCTGCTGTTGTGTTGGCAGATGAGGCGATGATGTCTTCGAGTTCCTTTCGGGTTAGCTTGTTTACGTCTGAGTCTTGGATTGCCACTTCGCTGTATGAGTGGTGGAGATCGGGTAGGACTTTATTGAGTAGCATTCCGTAGAGTCTGACTTGCTGTGGGTTCCATTGCTCTGTTCCATTGAGGACTCCGACTACCTTCTGCGTTTGGGTGGCGACTGTGGCGAATACTTGGGATCTCATGACTGCAATGTCGTTGGGTTGTAGGTGGTTGATGGGAGCATTCATTACTGTGAGGGCTTCCTCGGTGCGTTTGGCTTCTGAGTGTCGAGCTGCCTCTCTGGTTGCTGCTGTATTGGTGAGGTAGTAGTCGTGTGCTGCTTGTTCTTGGGCCGTCTGTTCTGCTTTCATGGATTCTGGGAACTCTACTTTGTAGCACGTTGGATCAACAGGTGTTGGTAGGATCGGAACTTCTTCTGGCTCTTCTTGTTGAGCTAAGTGAGCAGGTATCTCTAGGATGGTTGGCTTATAGTCTGCTGGTACTAGGGTGTACTTGGTGGTCTTGCTATTAGATGTCTTGTGGAGGGGAGATCGATGGGCTTCGTCCAGCATTCGCTTGTCATGGGATACAGAGTTGACCTTCATTGCAGAGGTCGGTTTAGAGCTTCCATAAGATACACCTTTTCTTTTGTAGCTAGGCAGATCTCCCTTCTTTGTGTAAGTCTTTCTTGGGGTTCCATCTTTATTGATGGATTTCTTTGGTTCAGCCTGATGCTCAGTGTACTCAAGGGGTTTTTGTTCTGATTCATCTGAGTAACCATTCACAGGTCTGGTTGGTCGTTTACTTTCGCTATCCATAATAGGTATTCCTTGTGTTTCCGTTTTAAGTTGTCTTGATATGGAGACAAAGTTTCCAGAATTTGCCGCTGTTATATATATCGTAGGGAGTCAAATTCGCTGGAAAACCAATCGGGGAAAGGGGGTGTACGCCCCCCTCTCTCGCGCACATACATAATGCGTGTTCGCGCAAATCAGACTCATTTGGCCTCGATTCTGGAACATAATTGGCACAATCGCTCTGGAACCCCCATGGTTACTGCGTCTCCCGACCTGACTAAGGTCATTCCCAGATATTTAATGCGTGTTTTTATGGGGTTATTGCGCTCCCGAAAAGGGTTATTGCGCTCCAAAACAATGGATTAATCGCCCGTATCACGCATACATGATGTCCCGAAAGCCAATTTTCTTCGTCCTCCCTTGTTTTAACGCACATACACATGTACACGCGCTCGACAAGGAGACTGCTCAGTGAACCGCAGCAATCGCTTCGGTCATTGAAATACTTTTGGAGTTCTACCCATGGAAAATTTAAATTCTTTGAAATCAGCAGAGTTAATCGTGTTGGCAACGGCTGGCAACGAAGTTGCTCTCGCAGAAATCCAACGTCGTCACGAGAATCGTGTGACGAAAAATAAGAAACCCATCCCTGCGATTGCCAAGTTCCTTGGTCTTGCTCCAGCGACTCCAGCGAAGCCGAAGGCTTCCAAGGCTCCCAAGGCTCCCAAGGCTCCTGCCAAGCCGAAGGCTTCCGAAGTCGAGTTGACTGACGAGCAGCTCGTTGCGAAATACGCAAAATCCTCGGCAGCGTTCCTGAAAAACATGCTCGCCAAGGTCGTTGATCCTCGCAAGAAATCAGCTATGCTGATTGCACTCAACGCAAAAACTTCCGCTGGCACTGTGAGCGAGGCGACTCCCGTACAACCTTCGGTTGCTATCTCAAAGCAGCTTGCAGGCATCATCAAGGCTCTTGAGAGCCTACCTGCTGGAGAGCGCAGCATGGTGATCAAAGCCTTGTGTGCATAATCCCACCCACCCACTAGCGTCCCTTCGGGGGCGCTTTTTTTGTGCCTAAAATTTGAGGAAAATTCCCATGCAAAACCCACATAAACCTGCGCGTACCCGTCCGATAATTATTCGATCAATACGTCCACCGCAAACCATGCGAGACCAACTCCTGCACGAGATTCTCCCTCTCCTGCTCAACGCATGCATCGCAACGATGATCACCGCATGTAGCGCATCCATCCTGTATGTGTCGCTCGTGCTCATGTGACACGCGCTCGTTTAAGGAGATATGCCAGTAGCATCAACCCCAACAATAACTAACCGAGGACTATCCCATGAAATTTGATCCATTCGATAACTTGAGCTGCAAGTATGGCGCACCGATGGGGCGTTCAAGCTCTCGCTACTTTGCCAAAGGTAAGCGTTGCGCTCGTCACCAAGGAGGTGGTGATGGGTACGACAAAGGCGGTGCTTACTGGGGAACGCCAAGCAATGTATGGGCTGTATGGGTGCATGGGCAAGGCCCAGATACAGTGACTTATGTTCGCGCTGACTGCCGCAGTCACGCTATTGATTCAGCATCTAAAAACTAAAATCACACAGGAGATTACCCCATGTTTGGAAACGCACTGTACATGAGCAACCTAACCAAGCCGCAACGCAAGGCCGTATACAAGGTCTACGTGCGCTACTGCCACCCTGACAACACCCATCCCTTGACGATCACCTACCGCGAGTTTCGCAAGCGTGTGTTCAATGGCTCTGGATGCGTGATGCTCCAGCCAACTGGCGAGGGTATGTGGCTAGGAATTGAGCCAGATGGATACACGCACTCGTAACCACGCGCTCAATCAAGGAGACCAGCCAAGGAAGGCTAACCAACCGAGGACTAACCCTATGTGTCTAAAATTATTTGCAGTAACCCTACGGGTCAAAGCTCTATCCGCTCCGTATCCCTACTATAACGAGAAGGGTCAGATCACGTTCAAGTACGAGAACATGAAGTTCCGTTGCATGAACAACCCTGATGCAATCATCGCATTGGCTGTTCGTATCGAGAAAAATCACAACAAGAACTTTGCCTCTCCCCTACCCAAGGTAGCGGTAGTGCGAAGGGAATCACTCCGAGTGGTTGTCAGGCGATTCATCGCAGATAACGATTGGGATAACGTCCGAGAGTTTGATCGTCTCGCGTACCCAAACTCCTAACCAACGAGGTATTACCCATGAAAAATTACACGATAAGTCAGAAGCGGTTCGATGAAATTGCTGGACTCTCTGAACACTTCGAGAGGCTCGAAGAGCATATTGAGATCGCTATGACTCAAGCTGATGAATCCAAGGAGATGATGGAGTTTGCATACGCACTGGTAAGCAAAGTGAAGGGTGTGCTTTATGACAAGCCATTAGCCGATCCTGACGAAACTGCGATGGAAAGGTTAGTGCGTGTCAGTGGCTTATCCGCAGAAGAACTTAACCGAATCGTAGGAGGCGAGTAACCATGATTACATTAGCGCAGTACGCAGCAAAGTTAACGAAGATTGTCGAGCAGTATCCAGACGTAGGCAGCAGAACTATGGTCGATTGGTATGACTGCAAGGGAGTGTATGCCAATCAAGGTTACACGACCTACGACTACACACAGTTTCGTTATGGTCGGAAGTTCCAGATTGCATGGAGTGAGCATCTCGAAAGAATGGTCGAGTATGACGAGGATTATATGCCTCATGATCAGCCAACTTGGGAACCAGTAGATGTAATTACCCTTGGGGAGATGATGGAATGAACCTATACCGAAACATAGCCACGGGAGAGTTCTCAGGAACGATGGCTCAAGCCAAGGTCATTGGGCCTTTCATACCCATAGATGTGCCAGTAGATAAAGCTGGTCTCATTGCGTACCTCAACGATAACAATCACAAGGAGCCAGATAGAGAGCCTTTACCCGAACCACCTCAAGTAATCATCCCTCCCACCAGCGAGTCCAAGGTCATCGATTACGACATGACTCTCAGGGAGTGCATCAAGCATGCAAGTATACGAGAGGTTGCAGATGTAGTTCGACTCTTTATGACCCAGTACGTCAACGAGAGCGATGAGGACTCCAAGCTGTTCCCCAATAGCAAGGTCTACACGATGACATGTGAGGGTGCTCACGCCCCCAATCAAGGAGAAGACCAGCCAGAAGCAGTAACCGAATCAATCAGCGAGGAATAAAATTATGAGTGCATATCTAGTCCCTGAGAAGCAGATAGCAGTGATAGCAAGGTGGTTCTATGAGAACACCCGACCTGACTATCGTGAGGCGTACAACCAAGTAGCAAACAAGAGGATTCGCTTCAAGCAAGTGAGCGACATCGCTACCATTTTGGCACAAGCCAACGTAGACAGCATTGCTGCTCGTTATGACCATGGTTTTTCTTCTGTGGTCGAGGATGAATTGTATGTCCAGAATTGTGCAGTGTTGTCCAAGCCGAAAGTTATGCAGCAAGGTGCTGGTGGAATCATGCTCACTCGTGACCCTTCCTTCGACATCGACCCTGCCTCAGTGTGGAACCTGTGCAGCCACTTAGATTACCAGAGTAATGAGGTAAACGATTGGGTATGTACTGATGCCTATTGGATTATCCAAGCAATCAAGAATCATGCAGCAGAGTTAGGAATGAAGACTGACTCAGCCCGTATGACTTGGGGATGGGTAGACGCAGCCTAAATTTCTAGCAACCAAACGTGGGCTTATGTAATATGAGTCCACTAACAAGGAGAATGTTTATGCAAAAAGCACACTTACATTTAATCAAGTGGGCAGTAGCGAAAGGCTACTCAGTAGCAGTGTATGGCGAGGGCGAGTTTGATGGTGTCCACTCAACGTATGAGGACATCAAGGATGCTGTGGAGGCTTGTGACATGGGTCAAATGATTCTAGTTAAACCTAGCAAGCAAGAGGGTAAATGGATTTCGTTAGCCAGCTTTGCCTATGTCCATGAGTACGATCAAGAGCCAGAGGAGAGCATCTACGACTATGGCGTTAACGAAATCTCTGAGCAGTGGGACAGAGACTATGAAGCAACT
>Ga0208031_1000187_pt1 | contig 16719 bp, 11 predicted proteins | sample MalvirAntarct_38_FD_184252 | JGI IMG/M metagenome (GOLD analysis project Ga0208031, IMG submission 184252) | Marine viral communities from the Global Malaspina Expedition - Malaspina viral metaG Antarct_38 (SPAdes) (version 2) | ecosystem: Environmental > Aquatic > Marine > Oceanic | place...
CCTCCACCCCTCTCCCCCATACCTCAGTGACCAACTTGGTTGTCAATTATTAGATGCGCAATTGGGTGTTATGGTTATAACTTTTAACTTGTCGCGATTTGTACAGGCCGAAAGATTTCGAGCGTGCGGTATCTCGCACGCTTGTAACAGCTTGGTTTGAAGAAAATGGCGCCAAAACGCAAGCGTTTACCAGAAAATAATGCATTGACATATTGGAAGACTGCGATTGAGAAGGTTGGTATCGGTACGGAACGTACGTCGATGTTCGGTAGCAAAGAAGGGGACTTGATCATAGATGCTAATGTGTGGGGAGAAGCGCTGGTTAACGCCGAGATTCAATGCATGGTTGATGGCAACTGCAGCTCGAGATACATATTGTCCCGCATTACGGCCCTGTGTCAAACTTGGTACTGTCGTGGATATCGTTTCTATCTCGTGCCAACGTGCGAGGGCGCGCCTCCCGATATCGAGAGCCTCATTTATAAGAATCAACAAGTGCGAAAGAACACAACGGAAAGCCTCATTACGGAGGCGCGTGTCGCGTCGGGTAAATGGCTGAAGGATTACGCTTCAACGATTATAAACAAGGCCGCGGCGGCTGTCTTCGCAGACGCCGCAGCCGCAGCCGCAGCCGCAGCCGTATCAAAAGTGAATAATATGGTTTCCATCGCATCGAAAAGAAAGGGGAGCCATGGGAAGAGGGCGCCTTACAATAACGCGATGGTCAAATCGTCACGCTCGAGTGGTTCGGCGCTCGTTACGCAGTCTCCGCGCACGGTCGTTCCAACGAATCCCGACACTATCGCACTACCGTGGATTCTCGAACGACTCATTCAATACCCGAAAATGAGAGTGGCGAGCGAGCCACACGAATGTATTCGTGCGAGTGTGGCGCACGCGTTTGAGGTTGGCGCCATCTTGCGAGTGTGGAATCGTCCAGGTGCCGGTCGAGAACTCACGCACTTAAGCACGACAGCTCCGTGTATGCAACGCGATTTAGAAAAACTTGGAATGCAAGCAGTCTACGGAGGTAATGGAAGCAGGAATAAACTGGACTTCTATCGGGTCGCACGTGGCGGCTTCAATGTAATTTGGCGGTTCAATGACACACATAAGGAATTTGAGGACTTGCTTCCCACAGAAGTGGTGCGGCCATTCGTAACTGGCAAGCTTGTCTTAAGAACTCCGCGCGTGGACAGCAAGTGGTTGACGTTTTCCGAAGCGGTAAGCGAGGCAAACAATATTCTAATTACGGCTCTCACTCGGTGCGGGCCACGTGTCGGAGCTCTCTCGTTCGCCAGTAAAGTGACGACAGGCGGCGATTCGTCTGGGGAGGGCACCAGCGTGACGCTGTACAAAATCTACGCGTTTCTAGAGAATGCGACGCAGTCGGTAGACAGCCGAGTTTCTGGAGCAACTCCGGCGCGGTCTTCTGTATCGAAAAGCGTTCCTTACTACGACTCGCTTTTGATGGTGACCTACCAGTTTTCGTACGAGGGATTTGTGCACCTCGATGCAACGTTAAGAAACTTTGTCGATTTCTACGGCGTTTGCTTGCCGGAAAAGAATCGACTATTCTTGGTAAAGGTAATCGATGTCGACGACAAATGCTTTCGTCGGCTATGCCCCACAAAGACAGCGGAATGGCGCTACCTGTTCTTATTTAATATATTGAGCTTGCTTGTATACCTCAAAATACGACTCGCAGACCAGTGGGACGCCAGTATATACTGGAATCGTGTGAAGGGGTGCTGTGCGCAGCTTTTATCGGAGCTTGAGGGAACGCACAATATCGCATCTCTTTTATATTGGCAAGGCGATTTCGCTGCCGATGCATTCTTCCCGAACCTATCGACGGGAATATACCAAGGTGATTCACACGAAGCGGGGGCGAAAGCTGCGGCTGTACAGTTAGAATACTACCTACTCCAAGAGCCGATCAATGAGGCTACCACGCACTACTCCAACGTACTACAGTGCAGTCAGTCAACCACGGCGGAGGTTCTTAAGGCACGCGCGTGGTACCAAGATATCTACCACACGCGCATCGCACCCTCTCGGATCTACTTTACCGATGCGTTTAGGAAGAGGGCGAAGCCGCGGAGATTCGTGGAGGTCGCCTTCGAGTTCCTTGACACCTCCTATTCCGAGCTGCGCAAACGTTCAGATTTAAGAGTGCAACCCACAAGAGAACACAAACCTTACCACACCCGCAATATGATACTGGGAATTGTGTAATACTGTATTGGCGATCAGCGCATCGTTTACAGATTTGGGTTTTACGATTATTTTAACAAGACCGTCACACCGTCACACCGTCACACCGTCACACCGTCACACACACTCAACTCCAATTTTCCTGATGCAGCGCCTGGAGTCTCCTGAAGTGTGCCATGTCCTCGTCCAGAACAGCGCGATCGCGCTTCAGTGTTCGCTTCCCCTCTGCCAGTGCCTCCGAAACCTCCCTGTTCACTTCGCGAGACGTGAGCTCGCTCTGTACCGCGTTGATCAGACCTCGCAACTCGTCATCCGTTGCGTTTAGGTCCTGGTTGATTGTGCCCCTGAAGCTCGCATCGGCGTGGCGCATCACGTCGACGTGGTGCTGGATGTTACGAAGCGGCTGATTGGGTGCCGCGCGCTCCTGATATGCCCCATTGAAGGCCTGATTGTCGGTGCCACACATGTAGACGAGGTTTTCCGCCGCCGCCGCCGTGGCCATCAAAGCGGCAGGGTCGGTGCTTGCACACCGCGTTACGCCAGGTGGACGTGCCGCGACGGGTGGTGCGACTGAAGATCGCGCGTAACGATCATGCGCGCTGCATTTGCGCGGCACGGTGTGCACGGTTTTATAACCACTGCGCCGAGACCCAACACTGACCTGGTGCGGCCCGTCGTGCCCATCGGCCATTATACAATCGGTATGACCGCCGTCGGCGGCCAATCGATTACTACACATCGTGGGTACTGGATCAACCGCCCAACGCGTTCCTGCGAGGTTTATAATCGGGTTTGGAAGAATCATTTGTTGTTGATACAGCGGATTTTGCATCGCTTGGAGCAGCCGTCCGAAGCGCGTGTGCACCACTTCGCCTCCAACCTTCTCGTGCACTTTTTCGATCACGCGCCAGTCTAAGATCCTCGCGACATTATCGGAGTGTGAGTTCATATCGCACATGTAACTGTTCTTGGTGACTGAGGTTGCACTGGTGTCGAAGCCGTAGCCATTATCGACCAGGATGGCCACCAGGTCGTGCTCAGATGCGTTTGGGTTGAACAGGAGCATCCTGGTGCCCATGTAACACGTGCCTGTGCGCACCACTACCTCCACGGCAATGTGCATATCAAATAGCCCGCACTCTCCCTGAGAGTGCCACAGAGAGTGTAAGCACGTCGCTGCGTCGCTCCAAGTATCGTACACCTCTTGTGGTCGCAGGTCCACACCAAACGCATTCACGACAGCATTCACGAGTTCGTCACCACTTAGATTCTTGTATTTTGGAATGTGCGAAAGCATCTGAAATGTGGTATGCGAGTATGCGAGTATGATATTCTGGTGTTACAAGCGACGGCGATCGTGCTACTCGCGTGCCAGTATGAGCTCTTCAGTTGATAATCTTATTTTTATGCACGTTGACACAAACTATTGACACGTTACACACGTTACGCACGTGTTTCACATCGCGTGCGCTTGGATCAAAGCGCTGGAGTACCGTAGCGGACACAGCATGCTGCCACCGTCCACCAGTTGAAATGTCAACCTGAACTGCGACGAAGAGTTTGGCACTTGCGAGTGCACGGCGCCTATAATGAACTTATCATCGAAGGTCTTGAACCCGTTCAATTGGACAAACAAGTTATCCTTCCAAAACGAGAGCGGGAAACGCACGACAGTCCCGACACCGAAGCCGGATCTTACCAACTCGTGGTCGACAAAGTGCCGCTTATTTTGCATTACAGCGCTTTTGCTCGCAACGAAGACCATGTTCATGGCGATGCCCGAACACCCAGTGTAAACCGCACGCTGCACGATTTTCTCCCCCGCCCCCAGGAGCGAGTGGCAGAGCCACATCTGCTGATCGGAAGCCAGGAGTTGACGCGAGGACAACGTGAAAAACTTGTGCAGCGCGCAGTGAACAAGTTCCGCCGCGTCGTACTCGCCAAAGTTCGTTCCGCACATGTCGAACCAAGCGGCGCCGTAATGGTCACATTCGGCAGCTGCGGCGATGGCACAAATATCACCAACCATACACGTTACGCCTGGGCATTGGCGCTCAATATCCTCCGCCACGGCGAGACGGTAGTTCACTGGGACGAGTCGCTTCGCTGGAATACCCCTCAATAGCAGGAGCTTGGTGAGCGCGGCATCAGCCGCGTCCAGATACAAGACCGGTGCTACGCCGGCGCGCGCGACGTGCGCAAACATTTCTCTATGGCCAATTTTGCAATTTCCGCCGTATGAACAAAGCCCATGGACGTCGGCCACGTTCTTGGTGGGCTCCCCGTTGAGCGCCTTGCGGGACCGCTTGAAGCAGAGCTGCGCCTCGTTGTTGTGAGTTCCGGGGTGGAAGTCCGTGAGCGTGCAGCCAGGAGTGCCACACTCCCTTGCGTTAATCGGCGTGCGCTTTGCAATGTGCGAGAGCACCTGGACATCGGCCACGTTCTTGATGGGCTCCCCGTTGAGCGCCTTGCGGGTCCGCTTGAAGCAGAGCTGCGCCTCGTCGTTGTGAGTTCCGAGGTGTAAGTCCGTGAGCGTGCAGCCAGGAGTGCCACACTCCCTTGCGTTAATCGGCGTGCGCTTTGCAATGTGCGAGAGCATCTGAAATGGTGTGTGGAGGTTTGTGAGTGTAAAATATCAATGTGATATTCTGGTGTTACAAGCGACGGCGATCGTGCTACTCGCGTACCAGTGTGGGCGCTCCAGTTGATAATCTTATTTTTATACACGTTGACACAAACTATCGATACGCGACACCCCAAACCCAGAGAGTTGGGTGTTGTGGTACAAGTTTTCTAGGCGGTAAGATCTTCGTTATCGCCCTCCTGGTTACGATTCAACTCCTCGTGCCCCTCCTCTCCGCGTGCGGCTTTTGCAGCCGCACGATCGGCCTTGTCGGCCTTGTTCTTCTTTTGCTTCTCGCGCCGCGACTTTTGGCCCACCTCGTGGCCTTTATTATCCGTCATCATTTCGGGGAGGATGTGGTCAATCGCCTTGTTTGCCTGCGCGCGCGAACCAAACGCGAAGCCGCCGAAGACCCGCGCAAAGTCCGGATCGAAACGCACAGCCTTGATGATGTCAGTATTCGTCACACGCTTCGACTTGTGGCTCTTGGCACTCGCGGCGGCGTTCGTCAGCAGCCCGCGAACCAGCTGCTCTATGGCCCCTGCTACGAAGACGGGTGCCCGATCGCTGAGATTCTTGTCGGGGTTACCGTTGCGAAGCAGCTTGGTAACGCGCGCGACGCTGATCATCACGTTGGCCCTCGACTGGCGACTCGTGTTCTTGAGTGGCATTTGTGTGCAGGTTCGCTGTTGTTGTCCTTATCAGAGTTCACAAGTTGCAAAGTTAGCGTTTGGTTCTGGTTATCAAACCCAATTGTTAAAAGAACACAGCACCCACTACACAGGAACTAACTTTCCGAGGATGGCTTTCTCCATCAGCGCGTCTGCAACCACCTCCTGGTGAGTAAGAAGGTGGTCCGCTTCGAGCTGGCGCTTTCTAGATTTGCAGAAATCGCAAGCCTCGCGGTCGCCACGGGCGCGCTGCTTTTCGGTTCGGGGCGTCGATACGCGCAGGCACAGCGGCTTGACCAGATCGAGGTTTGTGCGCCACGCCACGCGATGAAGCTTGCACACCACTATCTTATCGCTTCGCGTGCCGAAGGCGGCCTCGTCGCCCTCGACGTTTACGCACGAGATGGCCTTTGAGGACCTCTCCTTGTTTTTATTCGTCATAATGTCTGGAGCTGCAGACGGCCTGTATACCAAGAACGAGAAATTCTGTGCGTAATTCACCACGACACTCTCGTCCTTGCTCGCTCCCTGCAAAAGCGCCGCGATTTGTTGAAACCCCATCGGCAGTACGCCCACTATGCACGCCGTGGCTGGTCTGGAGTCGTGGAAGTTTCCCGCCTTGCCGACAAACGTCGGAGTTACGTGTTCGGCGCGCACCTGCGAGGCACCCCGCAGACCGGCAAGTGGTGACGGTTCCACTGGTGGAAGCATTCCGTCTGGAGACTCGTGGAGCCACGAGCCTGTGCACACGAGCCCGTGGACGGCGCACCACACCTCGTCCAGATTTTCAGTGGAGAGGTCAAGTGAGCCGTTGATTTTTGAGAGTAGCACCACCAGCGGACAAACCTTGACCCACGCGTTCAGACTTTCTTGCGTCCTCGCAAAGGGGGCCCACCAACGCATAGCTTCGGCACTCGCGTCGGCGTCCACTAAGTCCCTGAGCGGCGCGCCGATAGGCTCCTGGCCAGCGGCCTCCTGCTGGCGCATACGTTTTGCGCAGGCGGCCGGGGCGAGCGCATTTCCACTTGCGATGACATTCTGTGCCATCTCGTGTCCACAGGTGAATATGCAGTTGAGTAAAACGGCGGCAGTGCACGCCCAGTAGTGCGAGGCCCCCATGGGCGGAACGGTTCCATCGTAAAAGGCCTTGAGGAGCACGTAAATAAAGTGCACCTCTTTCTCGGGCGGCGCGTCGACGTCGTTTGGGTACGTCACAATGTATGCGGCACGGGCGACGCGCGATAGTGCGGCCGCAGCGCCGAGCACGGAAGTTAGGAAGGGTTGGGATTGTCCGAATATGCAGTCTTGGGGAGATGTGATAGCCACGCAGGGTATGAGAGGCTCTCGCATGATGGCCACGTCGGCGCACGTGGAGTCCACTTGGAAGGCGCGCCCCTCGCTACCAACGGCATCGTCTGGATTGCGGAAACGCTTGGGCATGGTCGGATCTGCGCACGTGCGAATCTGGGAGTAACCGTGCGTATTATGAGTGGGTTCGAGTGTGATTGAAGTACCGCTTCCTTCTGAGATGTGGGGGGGCTGCCGCTCTGCAAAGGGCGAGAGTGGTAGACACTGCAACGAGTCCACGGTGCGTCGATCCTCTGCGCCGATCAGCGTGCGAGCGCGTTCGAGTGCATCGGTGTAATCGTCCAGATACGCATGTAAGCCCGGTATGGTCATGTGAGGCACGCCTCTCGCCTCGCGGGGCACCGCAGCGTACTGGAGATCGTTAATCTGCATGTAGTGAGACCTCGCGGACGCTGCGCACCACTCGTCGACTTGCGATTGCGCCATTAGAATCTTGCCATGGTTCCTGCGGAGCGCGAGAATGTGTCGCCTGAGAGGGCGCGTCGCGTATTCGGTGGGTTTGTGTGGTTCATAAACGCACCTTTTGTCCGCGGTCACACTCGAAGCACGAATGCCTATGCCACCGCTTGTGCCGATATCAAAACCCGCACCGTAGCACCCTGACCACGGAGTGGTATCGAACGAGCGCGGAACGTTGCTTGTGCCCACGCGGTAGACTTGGAAAAGGGTACAGAATAGGCGCATATTCAGATCGCCAACCAAGATGCGCTTGGCCGAGGCTATGGAGCTATTCACGTGCCCTGAAGAGACTGAGCTGGATACGTCGTTGAGCTCACTCGCGCGCGCCGCTCCTCCGCATATGAGAGAAGTTATCTCAAATATCTGCTTACCGGCGTCGTCTCGCTTTTCGCGAGCAAAGAGGTCTAGTAGCTCGGGCAAGCGAACGGGCGAGTCGCCACACACAGTGAGTTGGATGGCCACTGTTACCAGCCCCGCGTCGCGACGGTTCGGCAGAGGGGTGACAGGCACTTCAGGGTCGTCGAGCATTTCAATTTTGCAGTCCACAATTGGCAGGAGCGTCTGTGGCCTGTCGTGCTCCTCGCAAGACGATTCGCCCATCTCGCTGGGGGTGACGACACCGGTCAGGTGTCGGCACGGGTCCCCGCGGTGGCTCTTAGACTTGAATAGCACACGAAGCTGCTCGTTGGCCTCGAGTGCGAGCGCCAAATTATTAGACGGGGTAGCAAAGGGCTCCGCATCGATGCTGAGAGATGCCTCGGAAGTGACAGCCACGCTATCGAAATCGCTGAAGGCTGCGCCCCGCGTGGCCTCGCGCGCTGTGTTATGCGCCAACTTTAGACTCTCCGCCATCGCTTTTCCAGAACGCACTTGTGACTCGCCGACGACCAATTTGGCACGCACGACTATGAAGCCGCGCGCGATACCGGTGAGCGTCACGTCGAGTGAGCCATCGCACGCGGCGCGCTGAGTGCGATGCGTGATCGCCTCCATTACGCGCGTCGCGTAGTACCTGTGTCGCATGGGAAGTTGACCCGTGCTAACCGCGTGCAGGTGAGACACACCCTCGACAATGCCGGGCACTAAGCTGGTTGAAGCGTCGTGTGGCGTGGCATTTCGAATGGCAAGCGACCAGAAAACTTTCGTGTGACCACTCGGTTCCTGTAAGTGTGCGGCGGGCATGCGGATCGCGTGCACCGTGGTATTAGAGGCGTCGGAAGACGACCTTACGAGACCAGTGTGTGTTTGTAACCGGTTCTCGGCGTTCCTGCATCTCCATGTCACTATTTTGGGGACGCGCTCCGGCGTCGTAACAACCAATGCGGAGAGGGCCTCCGCGCTTTTGAAGGCATTGCGAGCAGATATATCGACCAGCAGAGCATTCCGAACGCTGTTGAATCCCGGAGGTGCCTGGCCAGTGAGTGTTTCTACAGACGCCTGGTTTGCCAGGGAGCGCGACTGTGTGATCATTAGCTTCAGGATCGAGGCGTACTCGGAGCTAAGAGCGGCGGACCAGTAATCCAGCACGCCTCCCGATACCTGCACGACTCCAGAGCACGGTGGCCGCTTGCGTTTTAGGCTAAGTGTCTGACTCTCGTGGCGCGTCTGTGCGTCTGCTTGCAGTTCCGCGTCCGATACGTACGCGACCGTTGCCGACATTGCCGACATTGCCGACATTGCCGACGTTTCCGGCGTCGCTTGCCCCTTTCCCCGTTTTTGAATCGTTTGGTCCATTCTCGCGCGGCGCGTCACCTCTGCGCGCGCGTAGTTCGTGAAAAGGTACGCCACCGCTACCTCGTGATCCGTTATGGGAGAGGCGCGCACGAGCTTTCGCAACCTAGGGTCACTCAGCATGTGGATCAACAGAACCCACGCCGCCCACACGTTGACGCCGTCTGTCTTGTCGCATATCTTTACGCAGATGCTGTTCAGCGAGGTCACTTGTTGAGGCACAAGTGACCTGATCACGCCCACTTCAATCTCCCGTGCCGCAAATTCGCGCATCGTGGTGAGTAGGTTGTGCGCACAGACGCGAATTGGCAGAGCGTGCGGAAGAAGTCGGGTGGAGCTTGTTGTAATAAAGAGACCCGTCTTCTGCGGCGTGACACCGTCCACGAACTGGGCCAGGCTGGTGGCCATAGTGGCTCCGGGATCGGAGGCGCGACCGAACACCCTTCTCGCCACGCCCATCGCGACGGCCACCGCCGTTGATTGAGCCGCAAAACTGGCGCAAATATCCTGCAGGGAATTGCGGGTCGTTTGCTGCCCTCCGCCTTGCGTCTTCTTAGCCTTGTGCACCACACTCGCACGCACACTGTTACTGCGCATCCCCGCAGCGGCGAGTTGCGTTGCCTCCAATGGGAGTGTTGTTTGGTAGACCAGGAAGCTGCTCTCGCGGGCGTTGGCGTCGATGGGTCGTTGCAACGAGAAGACGTGCGATAGTTGCGCAGCAGGGCGGGCCATCGAGTTTGAGACCTGCGTCTCACGAGAGCCCGAGCGCCCGCTTTTCGAGGAGACATTTACTGCAGGCTGACGAGCCACACGCACGAGCCCACAGTCGTCCTCTAGACGTCCAGCCAGCTCCGTCGTGGTCTCCCAAGCGGCTTGCTGAGCCATGTCTGAGGGCGGAGGCGATCTCGCCGCGCGGCTTGCGCGAGCCGTATCTGCCACGATCACCGAATCTTCATCTTCTTCGTTTTGGTCGACATCGTCGACATCCTGCAACAAAACGCTCGGATGCATTCGGGAACTTTATTGCGTCAAGCGTCGCAGTTTCGCGCTAACATTATTTCTACAAGTTGCAAATTGTTGACATTTGACTAATTGGCAAAGGGGGGTTGGTGCAGTAGGCGCTTGCGTAGTTTTTGATTTACCCACTGAATGAATACGTGCTGAAGAAACCCGCTGACTGTTCTGAAGCCCGACTTCAGAAAGCGCGCACATTTGGGATCAGAGCAGTCAGGGTGTCCATGGAATTTACTAGGAACCCTATACAATCTCGACCTCGAGATCCATCTGCTGCGAGAACTTTGTGAGCGTTTGGAAAAGGGACAAGCGCTCACAATGTGGATTTATTAATTATTTATTCAGGGGGTTGAATATGATGATATTTATTTTTCACTGTTGCTGCTTGCAGTCGCTCTTTGAAGATGGAGAGGCGCCACGCTTCGGTGCGTATTATTGTTCGACACTCCACCAAGGGTTCTGTGTCGTAGTATCCCAGGTTGTGCATCGTTCCGAGCGCAGCCTAATCTTTGGGTAAAGTTTCAGTTCGCATTAAATTGCTGATAGTACACCCTTTGCCCTTTCAATGCGTACAAGTACAAAGTTTTAAGTACTCGCTAAGAATAAAATAATAAAAGGGAATAAATCTGCCGTGTGCTATTTGAGAGAGAGAGAGAGAGCTAGCATTTATGAGTGTGAGAATCAGAGCAGAGGAGCTGGTCGATCACGTAAATATACGCGGTACACACGTTAGCACTTCAATGGTGGCTCCGTCGAGGCTACACGTGAGCGTTGTGAAGAGCTTTGGTATGCCAGGGCGAAATGGAAACGTAATCTGTGACAATCACACGGTGTACATACGCTACGATATTAATACACCTGACCGAGTCCATGTTTGGGCCTGTCAAAATGATTCAACGTCCGACGACAATGTGTGCGTGATCCTATAATAACAAGCTGGCTCTCCTAACCCTAGAGTAACAAGGGGAATTACCTGTGCGCAATGTACAATACCGTGACAGACGCAGCGGTGCGCAAGGGAACGTCTAATCTGGTACCGTTGCCCCAATTTCCCCAGTTTAACAATGAGAACACTGGGGAAATTAATTATGTATTCAGGGGGTTGCTGATCATCGCTAGAATTCGCAAAGTGTTGACACACTCGGAACATTAAAATATCGACCACGGGTGGTCTTACTGGTAGGTCGATCACTCGTAACCCATTCGTTTGAAAATATGTCATCAGGCACGGGACAAAATTTGCAACAGTCCAGGGACGATCCCACGCACAGGCCATCGACGGGCTCCATGCCTCTAGTGGGTGGGGCAGGTAGTGGGTGGCGCAGAGATGATGGAAGGCATACACCGTATGGTTGGATATACGGTTACCATAGCGTGAAATGGTTCAACGCAGTGCTAGTTTGTGTGGAATATGATGGGGACGATGTCCACAATAACACGGATGCGAGACGCGTGCTTATGAATCGTCAACTGCCATACCGGTGGCGCTTTGGTAAGATTCAACACTTGGCGAGGAAGGGCCATTTCTGCGCGTCAGTACTGGGAGGTAGGAGATGGAACGCTCACAGAATTATAACGGGATCGGTGTTTAAATGGCGCATATACTACACGTCCGCCTCCACGTCCGCCTCCACGACTGAGCCGATTGAATCTCGGAAGAGGCATTTGGTCCACATCGCGATACCCAGTGACGGAGAAATGGGCGACAATGTGAGGTTTACGATTCCGGCGGGACACTTCCACTTCAAATTGCCACACGATGCGATACGCGGAAGTGTCTTAAGTGTGAAATTGCGTTTGCCTGCACACTTCGTGCCCGGTCCAGATTCGGGGAACGTCTCGCAAATACGGATGAGAGGTGACCCAGTCTCAGCTGAACACGATCGCGAGGACGCGGGCGTTCGCGCACGCCTCGAGGACGTTCTCGTCCCTGTCATAACTCGTCCAGTTTCCTCCATTGCCGCCGCAACGGTGGCGTACGAGTCGATCCCCGATATAGCGGCCGTTCCAGTAGGCACTCCAGTACCACCGCGCCCATTCTTGCCACAAAAACCAGGACGAGTTCCTCAAAAACCGGAAGGGAAGCTGCACCCCCATTTACACCCATTCACCGTCGTGCAGCAAGAGAAATACCGCGAGCGCAACCCCGATAACCCTCTACTCGTCCTCATCAAAGACCGTGTCAATATCCATGGTGCAAGCGCGTGCCAGCAGACGTATACGTCTATACGTATGTGCTGCTGGTTGGTCACTCCACTCGAAGAGGCCAGGTCTATTGAGAACTGGATCCGTAGAATCGCGAGTGAGTATTGTTGGACAGTGGGACCAGACGCGTCCAAGCCTCTACATATTCTGTTTGGGAAATATCCCTCTCTATTTAGGGAAGAAAGGTGCGTCTTCCACAAGACTGTAATTGACTACGCAATTCGTGAGGGAATCGATATATTCGGTTTGTACGGCGCTCCCGCGGCCACAGTGACGGAGACTAACGTCAAGGATTATGATATTCGATTGGCCAACCACGCAGCAGACGTCAAGGCATACGATGCCGCTGTCGCGGCGACGAACGTGTGGAACGCGCGGTACGGCGCAGCAGCGAACGGGATCATCCCAGGCGAACCAAACGCAGAAGACAAGGAAGTCTGTGAATGCATGACAGACGTAGGCCAAGAAGGTGCCGCCAAGATCGCGCGCAACCAGAAGCTTCTCGAAGATGCAGAGTGCATCGACTGTGCTGACCCAAACTGCTTATGCTCTAAGCTAGCCACTCCACTAACACCGACCCCCCGAGGTCCCCAGAGTGTCGACAGTTGATAGTTGCCAGTTGCCAGTTGCCAGTTGTGTCTGGTGGAACTAATCAGGGTCTCTACACCATTAATCAATTATTTTAGTTTTTGTTGGCTGGTGTCTTTTTTTGCTTTGACCACACGTTGATAAAAGTATGTGAAATAATTAATTAATATAAAACCCCCTGAATTATATACATTACTTTGTGAGCGTTTGACCTCTTTCCAAACGCTCACAAAGTTCTCACAGCAGATGGATCTCGAGGCCGAGATTTTATAGGGACCCCCTACGGATAATTAAGTAACCCACTGAAGTAATAATTAATTAAAAAACTTTGTGAGCGTTTGACCTCTTTCCAAACGCTCACAAAGTTCTCACAGCAGATGGATCTCGAGACCGAGATTTTCTAGGGACCCCCTAGATTTTTTGTGGAGACCCTGAATGTTCTGATCCCAAACGTTCACTCTTCGTGCAGTCAGGGCCCCTAGTGAAGTATATACACACCCTGACTGCTTTTTGTGGTAGAGCAGTCAGGGTCCCTGCTAAAGTTGGTGGGGCCCCTGACTGCTCGGGCCGCCCACTGCCCACTGCCCACTGCCCACTGCACAGTGCCCCAACCACACTCGTGCAGTGGGCAGCGTGCGGCTGTCTTAATTCGGCAATTGTTAAGAGTGCCCAGTGCGGCGAAACGGCCCGATATTTGTCAAGGTGTGCCAAAGTTGAGTTGTAGTACGTTGCGGCCGCGGCACTCATATCCCCAACCGAGCGGCACGTTTTGAAAGCAGAGAGGGCATGCTTGCACGCGGCGTCGTTCGGTGGTGTCGCGCGGTGCGTCACCGTCTTGGCGCAGCGGCGCAGTTTAAGGCAGCGCATAGCCACACACACGGCGAGACGCGCGTATATCTGACCTTTCGGGTAGCCATCAATCACCACTACGTGGTTGTGCTCGCTCTCCATGAGGAGATCCGCTATATGGTCGCCCACATCAATGATGCCACACAGCTCGTTGTAGCTCATGGTGGGTGGGGGTTCCGCGCCAACACCCTTCTTGCGGTTCTGGGGTGGGCGGAAGTCGTACGCGGCGCCGCTGAGCTCGTTGGCAACAACTACGCGGTCGGCTCCACACGCATCCACGTGCCTCCAACTGAGCGTGACGACGATTACTCGAGCGTGCGCTTCGTGCACCCTTACCGCCTCGACCAGGCCCAGAACTGTCGTCGCGCCTCCTGCCTGCAGCCGCACCGCGTGTCTGGAACTCTTGGTTCCAACCGCTGCCTGTTTGATCTCCTCGACATCCCCGTCGTCTTCCACAGTTACGTGTTTGTCAGCAGTTGTTACGAACGCGTCGAGTGTGCCCTGTGCCATCGTTTATCGTGTGCGTGCCTTATTTACGTCTTAAGTGGCAGATTGTGGAACGAGCACGCAAATGCAGTTCGCTAAGAAACGTCAATTTATAAGCGCACCTCAAGGTTACAAGCGCGTCAACTGCACGAGTGTCTCTATATGCTTGCGTGGGCACTTATAGTCGCCCACAACGACAAAGCCAAGTCGGCGCGAAAAGACTCCCCCCAGATACCTCTCCGTCGCTACGATAGCGTGGGATGGGAGGGCACCAATCAGTCGATTGGCGTTTGGGAACTCCGCTGCGGCTCAGGAATCGTGGCGCGGCATAACGGCTACGCTCCGCGAGTGGATGTGGACCTTGCCGTCGGAGCGGTCTGCAGGCTTCGTGCCGAGACGAGTTATGAGACGGGGCACTTGTTGGTGGCGTGTTGGTCAGGGTTTGGAAAGCGCTTTTGCATGCCTAGGGGGTTTGCTGAGCACTACCGGCTCCGTGTGCAGCGCTAGATTCTGTAATGTTTAAAACATAAACCCATACTGTCTGTTGATAGCAAGGGTAGCACCTCGCGTCGTCGCGTCGTCGCGTCGCACCGTGGCCGAAACGACGCGTTTCGGGTGGGGCATGGCGAGGGCGCTCGCGCTCGCGCTCGTTTTGGCGCTCACCACCTCGAGCGCCAATGGTCTGTGCGCGCCCAACGTCGACTCGGAGAACAGCGCGCAAGTCAGCTTTCGTGTAGTTAGTGGCAGTAATAAATACTACCTGAACAACTTGATTAACGCGCTCGATGTGGGCGCGCGCACCTACTATTTCAAGGATATCCCGATTGGGCACCCCATGCGGGTGTCGAGGACCGACGGCGACGCAAGTTGTGCCGTGGTGGAGCACCTCTGTCCCACACGGTACGGCGCCACCTACTGCACCGGCAACGCCTCGTGGACGATCCCGTCCGGATGCAGCGGCGGCAGCTTCTCGCTCGAGTGTGCTCACCACAGCGGAATGGGCATCGATCGGCTCAACTATAACGCAATCTGTAACTTGCCGTCGTCGCCGCCGCCGCCGCCGCCGCTGCACCAAACGGTCGCGGGGTACGCGCTGATGCAGACGATCGACGGCACCGAGGAGGCGGACGAGGCCGGGAACGCGGTGGCGCTCAGCGCCGACGGCCAGACGCTCGCCGTTGCGGCGGTGCAAAGCGACGGCAACGAACACCCAATCGAATCGAACCGGGGGCAAGTGCGCGTGTACCGGCACAACGGCACCGGCTGGGATCGGCTGGGCGGCGAGCACGACATCTTGGGAGCTTCCGAGAGCACCAAGCTGGGCTTCAGTGTGTCGCTCAGCGCCGACGGCAACATCTTGGCAGCGGGAGCGAGCCTTTGGAATGACCGCTTGCGCGTGATGCGGTGGAACGGCATCGCCTGGGAAGGCATGGGCCAGAACGACGGCACCATTTCGGACCCTGACGAAAATGCTTACTCCGGTTTTGGTGCTCAGGTGGCAATAAGCGACGACGGGTACACGGTTCTCGCTTCGGCAAATCATGTGGGCAGGCTGTACTTCTTCAGGTACCAACCGGGCACGAACGAGTGGACCCAGTCGCACAATTTCATTCAGGTAGCGTTCCCGGACGTTGTCACGGGCTACACCGTGCACGGCGGCAGTTTCAATGCCGAACGTTTTGGGGAGAAAATTGCGCTGAGCGGTGATGGCAAGACAGCAGTTGCGAGCAATCGGGGTTATAACAGCAATTTGGTGCGGGCGTACCGGCTCGTGAGCGAGGACGACGTCGAGTGGACAGTGATAGGCGCCAGTCTCTGCGACACCGCCCTCTGCAAATCGCACTATTCCCATTTTGTGTCTCTGAGCCACGACGGCAACACCATTGCGATCGGCGACTGGGCAGACTCCTTTTCGAACCCTTACGGTATGGGGAGAGTGGGTGTGATCGATTACAACGGTGCCGCGTGGAGTCTCCGGGGAAACATCACCGGCGCAATGATGGTCGACGATCCAACTGAGCGTGTCCACGCGGGACGCGTGGAACTCAGTGCCGACGGCAACACCGTGGCAGTGGGCGGCTATGCTGCACATGGCGGATACGGCGTCGTGCAAGTCTTTGCGTGGAACGGCTCCACGTGGGACCGGTTGACGGCGACATCATACGAGAACGGCAACAAGGGCGACGGCTCCAGCGACAACCTTGGCTGGAGCGTGGCCCTGAGCGCCGACGGCCTCACGCTCGCGGCCGGCGCTCCTTATCACGACGGCTCTCGGGGCTACGCGCGCGTCTACGAAGCGTACCACCACGCGTCGCCACCCGCGCTACCGGCGCCGCCGTCGCCACCGTTGCCGCCGTCTCCACCGCCGCCACTACTGCCGCCTCCGTCGCCTCCGTCGCCACTACTGCCGCCACCACTATCGCCACCGCCGCTGCCCGCCTACCTGACGATCGAAAAGTACGCGTTGCAGTTCAACAGTACATTTCAAGGCGAGGACGCTGACGATCA
>Ga0208031_1000193_pt1 | contig 16461 bp, 15 predicted proteins | sample MalvirAntarct_38_FD_184252 | JGI IMG/M metagenome (GOLD analysis project Ga0208031, IMG submission 184252) | Marine viral communities from the Global Malaspina Expedition - Malaspina viral metaG Antarct_38 (SPAdes) (version 2) | ecosystem: Environmental > Aquatic > Marine > Oceanic | place...
GTCTTCGGTGGAGCAGTCAGGGTCTCCACCGACCTAATTAATTATTCTAATTTCCGTTGGCTGTGTATCCTTTTCTGCTCTGGGCAAACGCTCACAAAGTAGTGCAAATAATTCAGGGGGTTCTGATATTAATTAATTATTTGCACTACTTTGTGAGCGTTTGGTCAGAGCAGAAAAGGATACACAGCCAACGAAAATTAGAATAATTAATTAACGGTGTAGGGGCCCTGACTGCTCGTCTTGTTTTCGTGGCCAACATAGTAAAATCAGATAGCCTCCCCCCCCCCAATACGCGCTAAGGTGTCTGGAATATTGTTACTATAAGACTGTGACAGTGCGAGTGCGTCTGTAATGAGCAGTGAGCAGTTGCAACGCGGCTTACATGCATCTGTAAAGATCTTTAACCTTACACAAGCCATGCTGGTTGAGCTGGATGAGAAGTGCGAGATTGAGGCCAGAGTGAGCCGCGACGACGTCGTTACTATGAAGAGGGCGTCGGTCGCGATGAACCGGGCACTGACTGCGCTGGTACGCGAGTCGCACGATACGGAGAACCGCCTGACGCTCGAGTTGCACATGCTACGCGGTATCATGCAGCGCGAGAACACGGACCGTGATGCGAACCGAGCGCGTGTATTTGAGCTCTTCAGGCGGTACAGCAGTCCCGACGACGTGATGCCAGTAGCGTCGGGCACGACGAATGCGGCAGCATCCAACCCACTCAACGCACCCTCGGCCTCAGCAGTGGCAATCGATAGGGCGTTGGCTAGCTTAGAGCGCACTGAACAGGGCGTGCGCGACCTGTCGCCCATAGGGAGATTCGATATGCACGGCGCTGGGCTTATTTCCGCCAAACTTAAGATGCAACCAACAGTTGAGATTACAAAAAAAAGAACCAGGCGACCTAAGATACACGCCGTGGCGTAGCTTCAAGACGACCACATATGTCACGCCACAAGACACATTCTACTGACACATGTACCGTTGTGGTTATATTACAACTACCCAGCACGCGTTACCGAAGTTGGTAAGTGTCCTCGTTTATTTACTTGTGGGTGGAGTTGACTTTACTTTCTCAAGTTTCGGGCGGTGGGTCGCGGTATACAACTTTGTTGTGGAGTCGCGTTTAAAGCGCTGACATCTCGCCATTGACTGCAGCTACCTGCTCCATGGCCTCGGCCTCCTTATCCACCTTGCAGGGACCCCAGAAGGAGGCGTTCTTGATCAGGGTGGTGACGGCAAAGATTTTGAGCGCAAGCGCCCACAGAATGCATTGGCGCATGTTCTTGAGGTCATCGTTCTCGGACGAGTCGTCCGTGTACTGCGTAAGCATTCCCGGAACCCATGTGTTGGTGGTGGAAATGGTCCACATAATGCTGAAGATGATTGACGTGTACGCACCCCCCACGATAAGGGCGTACGTGCTTGGGAAGAGTCGTCCGGCATCCTGGTTACCCCATAGTGCGAATACTTGCGCGATTAGGATTCCGACCAGGGCGGTGATGAGTGCATACAGGCTTGCCTCCTGCATCTCGACGAGCATGTCATTGCCACGATCCTTGCACGAGATTGCCATGATCTCAAGGATCAATGCGCCGATCCAGAACGATAGGTGCAGGAAGACGTCGGTAGTGACGGCCGTACGATCCAGAAGCGCGATCGTTGGGTTACGCCAGAACCCCCACAAGCCTTCCGTGTGCAGCGGCGCCGACACAACGTAACTGAACTTAAGGAAGCCACAGCAGAATCCGTTGCCATTCGCCACACTCGTTATGGTTTTTTGGCTTGCGCCCTTCATCCCATTCAACGTCTTGCTAACAGAGTACTCCGCCATCATTCTTTGTTCTTATATTTAAAATGACTCGTATATAGCTTATCAAACCCGCACGTCTATGACATCATTTCGTTTCCCGACTCCGGCCCACTTTCCGGCGACCCAATAGAGAATATGGACTTATCCATCGTAGGAATCCTCACACCCATACAGTCATCGCACGCACACGGTTCGTTTACGTTCTCGTCGTCGCCGCCCCCGTTATTGGCGATCTGGACGAGTTTGTTGACGTGTGTGGAGTCTTCTCCAGCTACCAGCTGTGGCCATTTCTCGAGCTCACCCATTCCGAGCAACCACCGCAACATCCTTGGTTCGTTCTGTAGAATGTCTTCAGCCAACGGTCTCGCCCCACAGTCTCCGGAAACGGGCGTCTCGTTAAGATCTAGTGGACATAGCATACGTGGCGTAACGCCCTCTGTATTGAGACGGTTCACAATCTGTGGCAGGAATCCCGAACGCGCCACCAGAAGGGTGAGTACCCCTCTACGCACGTCCACCAGCGTGCTACTGTCGCCAAATAGAATAAGCGCCTCCGTGATTTCGACCTTCCATGCGTGGCCCATAATGGCCGCACTGAGCGGCTCGTAGGATTGAAGCTGCACCCCCTTCCTGTGCACAAGCGTGCTCACAAACTCGTGATCTCGCATGAATTTATCCACCCCTTTCGCGGCCGCAGCTGCTGGTACGTCGACGAGAACTTCGATTGCAAACGCGCGCTGCGTTGCAGCTTCGTGTGCGCACATGGAATCAGCAACCGACTTCATCTCTCTCGCCAGCTCGCAGTACGGTCCCGACCCCATTTTGTCTGCGTGGTTGTCAAGCACATCCATCGCTGCGTGCAACTCGCTTGTGATTACCATGTGGAAATATAAACTCAACCAAAATGTTACGCCAACTGGGTAAGGACAATAACAAGTGTTCCGTTTGTTTGTGCTCTTTAAAGAACGCAAGAGTTGCAAAATACGCGTGCTGAATAAGACAATTATTAAAACCCGGCCAGTTCGAGAAGGTCGTCACCAGCGGCTGTATCTATATCGGTTGTGAGCGCGTGCACCGGACCGAGTGGGCCGAGGTTCCATTCGGTGTCGTCTACGAACAAATCGCTCATCTTGGGCACTGACGTGCCCGTTGTCTTGGACTGGGCCACCACGGGCGCGTCGTCGCGAGTCACACTCTTAGGGCGGTGGCAAAGGCGTAGATGCTCTGGTACGAGGTCGCACACCTCGGGTCGATCGCTGTGGCGAAGTAGTTCCGATATCATGCGCGAGAATGACGTGAGCAAGTCTCGCTGCCGAGTTGATCCAGGCAGGTTGGCCTTGCCCGTCGAGTAGATCTCTACCAAACAAGAAGGGGGGGGGGCGTCAAGCTTACAAGTTGTGTATTATGGCGGTGCTGTCGTGGCTGTTTGAACGGACTGAGCAAGACTCGCCGCAGCAGATCTGCTCGCCACCAGGGCGCCACGCGAGCCCCACAAAGCTGGCGCGGTCGTAGTGTGACGTGGCCGAGTGTGTCGAAGCGAACGCGTCGCAGTTAAGCTTTGCGTCGATACCGACCGCTCCCACCTGTACAAACACACAAACGTGTCGCAGTCGTTGCGTGTCTCTGGTCACCACGCGCGAGTTAGAATTGTATAAATATGCCTGATTTATAACGCAGAATTTGCGTATGTGTACGTGCACGTTGGCTTCGAGTGCGAGCTGACGCGCGGCTTTCATAATGGCCATGCGCGCAGCCATAGGACCGCTACAGCCTGCAAGGTATATGCAAGGCATGTGCAAGAATTCTTGACACTGCCACTACCACTACCACTAAGGCACGCGCGAATATTGCACTACATGCGTACAAACCAGTGCCAACCAATCGCCCCGTATCTGCCACAGAGGCCAATGGGGCAGCGTCAATAGTTAGCAGGAGACTGGTCGGATATTGGTTATATATTGCAAGCGACATACGGAATACGAGCACGCGGCAGCGCGGGTTACTGAAAGCGAGTTGAACTGCCGCAAATCGCTTCGGCGCGTAATAGGCATTTGTGCACCGCGCTCCAATGGCGTGCAAGTCTAAGGGTAGAGTCAACCCACTCCCTGGCACAGGCACCGCCTCGGCCAACGTGACGATATTAACCAGTCTCGGAACGAGATGGAGGATGGCCTTGTAGTTGTAGAGCGGTAGGTTATCTGTGAAGCGTGCAGCCATGAGTATGCTGCGGTCGCTTATGTCAAGTTTGGGAGTCTCCTCAATCTTGCGTTTACGAGCCGCTCGGCACTGTGAGACGGCTATACCCAGCGACGCATTCAGCTTGAAGTGGAAGTCCGTAACCTCGTCTTCGGTATTATTTATTCGATTAGCAAGTGAGATGCCTTGTTTCATTTCGAACCATGCTTCTTCCATTTATACCACGGATACCTAACGGGACACTAACTCACTACAGTCTTAATATGTTCCGTTGTTGATATTAGCGGCACCTTCAGCGTTGGCGTCTAAAGGTGCGGGGGCCCACGGAGGGGCCTTCGGAGCCCGAGGATGGAGTGGGGCTAGCTGGCTCCTCAGCGTTAGAGCCAGTGTCCGCCGGAGACTTGAACATATTCTCGAATAGCGAGTCTGTGATCGACTCGCCACTGGCGGTTGCTTCGCGGGCACGGCGCCGCGGAGCCATGGGGTCGACGACTGCCATGGCTGCCTGCGTAGGCACGAGAGGATTGGAAGACATTCCCGCAGCCGCGTTGGGTGCCACCGGTTGAACGGGTTGAACGGATTGGCGTGTTGGTGCTGCGGATGCAGTCACGGGCGCCGGTGCGCGCGTCCGCACAGGCGTCTTGGTCCGCGACTTGGTGGGGGGCTTGACCGATGGCACCACCGGGTTATTTACAGCTGCACCGGTCCGGACCGCGGCCGGCTCCGTAGCCGTCGCCACCGCGCGGGCGCGGGACTGTCCGGGGACGAGTGCTATCGGCTTAGCCACGCTGGAAAAGTACATCTTGTCGACCGGGTAGTACTTCTCGTAAACGTCACACATGGACGAGAAGTGCATGATTTGATCGAGCACCTCGCGATCGCCAAGCGCCTTGTCGATGGTTATTCCGGGCGTCAGCAGCTTAAATTTATCTTGATGAATGAAGATTTCAGGCCCGGTATAGTTGTACGTGTATCCAATAACGGACATAATCTTACCGAAGAGCACCGCGTACACGTTGATGCGATTGATAAACGCCGAGACGAGAACGTTCATAGCATGCACGGCGCTGTCGGATGTATCGATATTCCCAACACTGTCTTTCACAGCAGTTCTTGCATCGTTCATGCCCACAACGAACTCCCGAATACGTGCTTGGAGTTCGTCCTTGGGTCCATTTGTCTGATCGAACAGGTCCTCCCAAATAGCCGATAAGTCGTTCCACTTGGATTTAGTCAGTGGCGGGGTGGCGCTCCTTAGCATCTGATATATCTCTTCCTCTGCCTTTTGTTGCCACTCGCTTTTAGATTCGCGGAGCTCTGTATAAAAGGCGTCAGACTCCGTCTCGCTGGCAGTAGCGTCCAAGATTTTACCCGCCACCGCGTTACGTTTCTGCATGAACTTCGACCACGCGGATGTTGATTCGGCTTCATAATCCTGAGAAATATCTATGAAGATGCCCGATATGTCCGTGATCATTTTGCGCACCACGACCATCGGATCTGTCCCAAAAGAACTATCATTCAAGATTTCGAAGACTTCCGAGGATGTTGATTTTTGAATAGCGTTTCGCACAGTGTCCCTGGACGCTACTTGAAATGCTTCTACATCTTTGAGGGATGATTTAGGGTTCAGGGACCGCGCGAGATTGATCTCCGCGAGACGTACCTCGTTTTCGCGAGATTCTCTAGAGAGTTTCCAAGCGTCTGCCATTCTGAACGTCTCTTCGGTACCCGCTGGCCGCACACTCGACCCGAAGTCGGGTCCTATGGCATGTGCGAGCGGTGGTGTAATGTTGTTGGCCAGGCACGTTGTGTCCTGCTGCCCACCTCTCCCGTCGCGCTGGCTTGGGTCGAGCAGAAAGCCCGCCGGGAGGGGGGACTCATCGCCGCTGATTTTGACTGCCTGAGCCGCGCGCCATGAGATACCCACGTCCACTATGCACGAAAAAGCCGCATCGCGTGGCCCGCCCACGTATCTCTCGTGCACAGCCGCCTTTGTGTCCAGAACGCGCCCCAATGTCCAGGCACCAACCATATTCCACATATCTTCGCTGCGGATTGGGTCGTACGTCGCATTGTCGAAGGGGGATTCCGGCAGTCCAGAAGCCGTCTGTTGCCGGCTCACGTGCGATCCGAGCTTCTTCGCGGCTTTGGCGCGAGAGTCTATCTTCTCTTGTTCAGACTTGCGCAACGCGTAGGCTACTATTTGGAATTCCGCGACTTCGCTCTGTTCGATGTTATTTTCCTTTGCGATTGCATCCTTGGTAACTTTCAGTTCTTCGTCGGAGACGTCCTGTATGACGCTCGCGACGCGCGACGAGAAGGGCAGGTACTGATAGAAGTACATGGGAGCCGCATTGATCTGCCAATCGGGGGTACCATCTGGAAAGTACTTCGCCCCAGTTGACGTAGTGAGCTGTTTCTTGGCGTCGGCGGAGAGCTTGTACGCACGCAGACCCACATAGAGCATATTCAGCGACTCGACGCGCCGATCGAACATCTGGGAAGGGTACATCGCGTAGGTGCCGCAGAAGTTGGAGACGAAGTCCACCTTGCCGCGACTCTGATTATAGGTGGAACCCACCCTGCCAGGGATAAGCTGCACTGGGTCAATATGCATCCCCGATTCCACGGAGCCGCGCGCGTGCGCCTCCACGGTGCGTGTGTTCGTCACTCCCGTCAGCGGGTTGTACTTCTGCGAGGTACCAATTGGCGCCTCGTACATCAAGAATCCGTTGTTCGTTTCCACCGGTCCCTGGATCGCGACGTTGAAAAGTGCGTTATCGCGCGTCCCACTCGACGTGAATGAACCGGGTTCGTCGTTGCTTATCACGACACCGTCTAGCCGATATTCGTTGAGTGCCGTGAGTGCATAGACACCGTCAGTGGACGAGAGCACACCGTAAGCGCCGTCCGCAGCGTTGTTACTTGAATCATACACGTTATCGCCCAGGCGCCAGCCGTTGGGACCGCTACCCATGAGGATACGGTTGAGGCCGTCCAGGCCCACCACGCGCGAGAGCGTGTTGACACCCAGGGTCGCGTTGTTGGCATAAGGACGCGAGCTCATAAAACCCGGTGGGTACTTGTGTGAAAATACGAGGTCTCCAGGCCCCAGACGTCCCTGGTAGCTGGAAAGGAACTCGAGCGGGCAGACGCGGCTGTATGGAATGCGCACGTTACTCGTTTGGTTGTTAAGGTTTCCGTTACGTAGCTTTGGTGCCTTGATGGGCCCACCGGCGTCGACAACGCGCCCGCGAAAGCCTGGTAGCTGGTGCGGAACCCCCACTGGATTGCCCAGAACGCTACGCTTCACACCTTTATGTGCGTTGACTGCTTGCACCGACCCGACTGGTGTGCTCATACTTGTCACCTTCCGCACTAGGTGGGTGCCCAAGTTTGTTTATCAAAAGAGGGGTTGGTAAAGCTATAGAAACACTAGCGGAGCATTCGCATGCGACTATTTAGTGTGCCTCACCCGTGCATAATGTGAGTAACAAGCATAAACTCAGCTTCGGTGGCTCCTGCACTCCCGGCAGCTAGTCTGGCAAGCTGAAGGTCAAGGTCCACGACGCTCTGGTCGTGTTCCACTAGGTAACGCACTGCCCGTATCTGATTATTAATCGATGCCCTAACCAGCGCGCCATTAAAATCGTCGGCACCCTGTGCGATCAAGTACTTCATGGCATTTATCCGACCGTGTGAAGACGCCTCGTGAAAGGCGGGTTCCAGGTTGAGTGTATGCGAGCCAACGGATTGCACTATATTTGTCAACTGTCCCATATCACCGTTGCGTGCCGCGGACTGCAACGCACACGCCACACGGGCGACAGCGAGGGTCGTTGTTGCGACAGTTACTACGAGTGCCAGCATCGTGTAGGGTGTGGCCACGAAACGTGAGTACGTTGTAATAATAATTATTTATAGAGATATAGCGATATAGAGATATAGCGATATAGCGGTATAGCGGTATAGCGGCAACAGGCGCTCTGCGCTATGAGAGAGCACGAGTCTCCGGTGCCGTCTCCGTGGTCTAGAGTGCCACACCCGCGCTCTTCAATAACTCTCGCGCACACTCAGCCATATCGGTCGTCGGTACGACAAGCGGACTCTCGAGGTCCGGGTGGACTTGCATGAGCCGAGCCGAAAGAATGGGAACTCCGGTCTGCATCTCAAAGATGATCGAGTAGAGCGCGAGCTGCAGAGAGTACTTGTAGTGGTCGTTGATAGGAAGGTCGTTAAGGAACGTCTTGCCGTAGGAATACGCACCGGGGTCCAGATCACCGGCAGTGCGCTTAAAGTCGACTATGTGCAAACCTCCCTCTGTATCCCGCATCAGCAAATCGATTTGCCCAGCCACAGCCGCATCACCACACGCATCGTTAGCAAAAATGGACATCTCCGTTCGCACGGGTTTCATGCCCGTCAGAGTGTCCATCGCCACGTGAAACTGCTGCATCTCCGCGATAAACTCGGCCTCTTTTTCAACGGCCTCGTCGTTCAGAAACTGCTCAAAGCACTTGTGCATGCCCGTACCAAGATCGCGGTTGACGTTCCAGCTGCCCAGCACGTTTTTAATTGCCTGCGCGTCACTCACATCCTTCACGAGCGAGTTGTGCTTATTCGACGCGTTGGAACGCCAATTGGCAAGATTCTTACGGATGATCTTGTGCCCATCGAACCGGTGCTCGGCTGGCACTGCCTGTGTGCACAGTGCGGTCACTGAGATTGGCACCCGCTTGCCTCGCACAGTGTACTTGTGCGACGGCTCGTCAAAGTGTATATCGGAGTCTCCCCGGTACTGGTGCTTTGTCGCCAGCATAAGCGCGTGGGAATATTCTCTCTCAAGTATTGCAAATTGCACACTGCACACTGGACCATACACGAACAGTGCCACAGTTATAGCGAACACCTTTGACGTTTTTCAAACGACTCTCCCAGTTTAATAACGGCTTCCGCTCCCGGTGCAAGCAACACGTTCAAGATGTTGTGGATAAAGGGGTCGTCGTCAGGCATGGCGGCGTTGTACGGTGGAGACAGCAGAACCTCCGCCGCGATTCCGGATTTTATCCTGCCTGCGCACTTTAGTCCAAACTGAAGCGCGTCTGCCGTATACTGTCCAAAATTTAGAAAGTCCCCCAGGTCCCTCTTCACAGCTTCGTTGTACTCGCGCACCGCTTTCGCACCAATTAATAGGACCAGTTTAGGGGTTGGCCCACTGCACATGCGCGTTATGTAATTACTAAGCATTTGCAGCATTCTGTGGTCGTTCAGACGAGGAGCCGCGCCCAGAAGAGCCACGATCGTGCGTACGCCGTCGCGGTCCGCGTCTAGGATTCGGGCTTCAAGCGCGGAACCCATCTTACTCGCGTGACACTCACGCACCGAGCGCGTTCCCTCACGCACCAGGTGCCTGTGGAGTATGGGGTACACGCTCGCGTGAAAGGCGTCGCGCATCGCCAAGAATCTCGCCCCGTAGTAAGGCGTCTCGAAGAACTCGGGAATGTGCCCGCGCGCGTCCATTAAGTTTAGAAGTTTCCGCACCATGTGCGTCTGCGCGTCAGAACCCAAATGAGTTGCTGAGTACAGAGCAAGCGTTAGAAGACGCACAACGGAAAGTCGAACGACTTCTTCGGTATTCCCAACGCCAGCAAACGCCGTCGATATCATAAGGCGGCTACCTTCTTCGTCCGGAAGCGGGGCGCGACTAACGCTCTGCGAATATTCGTGTATGAGCGCCATCTTGTCAACGATCTCCAAGAATAGGTCGGGGTGCCGCGTATCACTATTGCACGCATTGAAGAATGGCATTTGCACGATTCCCGAAGCGGTGGAGCAGACGTGCACATTGTGCCAACCAGTTGCTGTGTCGACGACGTGCTGCCACGCGTACTCAAGAGCTTTCTCACAGCTGTCCGCGTCGACCCTGGTCCCTGGATGGCGACGTTGAAAACAGAGGCTGCAGTAAATTGCCACGAGCACCGGGATTACAGAGTCGTTTCTCAGCGTGTTGTGTTTGATGGCCAAGGACCACGCGTTGCGCTTTGCGATTGGCGAGAATCTGCAGACGCCACCTACGGGCCACAGCACTAATTTTATAGGAGATGGTTGGTCGTGTGAGGACAGCACAGCAACCTCCAAGAGTGTCATGCTTATGGGCACGTGCTCTCCGTGCCGATAAAGCCACAGAGGTGTGGGTCTCACCGGCAACCTGCTGCAAAGCTCGGCAAGGAGAAATCCCCACCAGTCCTCCTCGTAGTCGGATAGCAATACCCTACCAGGAAAGAAGAGAGTGTCCATGATCGCCGCCACCATCGCCACGCACTCTGACCTAAACCCAAAACCAAATTTGTCAACCTTCATCATCTCGTATGCTAGTCTTGGTCGACGCACGTGAAAGATTATGAACCGCATCAGCTCGGCCGTCGAACCGCCGATGTCACAGAAGAAACTCTGCGGCCATTTAATTGACCATTCTGCCCCTTTGTCTCGAAGTCCGCGCTTCTCCATTTTATCCCAGAGCCTTGCCAGTAATGTAGTTTCGCGCACGCGCATATAATACCACAACAAACGCATCCTGTGGTACTGGTAAGCATCCATGTGCTTCGCTTCTTCCATCCGGGACCATTTGGGTTGTATACCGGCCAATATTGCCCTGTCTTCGCTTTCGCTTAACACGTCATGTTGGTTTATGTGCGTGGTGCCGTTTTCCAATACAGCATAATCAAGCGTCAGTTGGAATGTGTCCGATTCGACAGCGCGGCTAATGGCGTAGTGGACGTTGCGCACACGGTTACCACTAACATCAATCATTACAAACGAGTGTGTTTGCTACACAATCTCTTTAATATCTAAAGAGCACAAGTTGCAAATAAATATAAACCTGGCGTAGTCGTTGATGTACACCTTGGCCGCGTTTGCAACTTCTGCACACCACTCTTGCGTAAAGTCTCGGGCATAATGGCGGAGGAGATCACTCGTAATTATGTGCTTCGACCTCCGTATTATGGCAGGTCGACGTTTGCCGACAGGCTGGCCGTGAAGAACCTGTGTGGTCCGACGTGCTGCTACGACAGTGTGCGCAAGCTGTGGGGTACGAAGTGTGAAGATGCCTTGCAAAATCTCATAACGTCGCGCAAGTGGCAGCCTTTTGGAATTGAGCCCGAATGGAACTCTCGGCTTGTGCGCGCCGCGCGGGAGCACCGGAATCAGTTGGAAACGCGCTGGGTCGCGGACCAGGAGGCTCGGGCCCAAGAGGCTCAACGACTAATCGAAGCATCCTACGCCAAATCTCCGGCGTCGTGGTTTACGGCGAAGTCGACACCCAATACGAAGCGGGTCAAGACGGGCCCAGTGTCCGCTCCCAAGCCCAAGGAAGTAACTCCTAAGGTAGCAGCGCCTATAGCGAGCACGATAACTGGCGTTTTGCCTACTCCCAACGAGGAGAAGGAGTGTGCAGACCTGGGGTTCAGCGCGGACGCCATAGCATTCTCCGACACATTGAACGAGTTGGGGCCGCGCGGCACGCTCTCCAGAGAAGGAAGGGTTCTGCGCTGGTGCGTTTCGCTTCGTTCCGGTGCACGAGAGCACCTATTTATCAACAGTACAAATGCGGACGACTTCTTCCACGATCTTGAGGTGGACCCTGGACCGTATGGTATCGAGGCGTACTTTGACGCCGAAAGACTCGCTAAACTGACGAGACTTGCGTGCGTAAAGTTTGCTGACCGACTCGCTCTGAGATGCCAGGGACTCGAACTCCTCCCCCTAGGGTGAGGTCGGCATCGGTGGCGATTGTACGACCTTGTATTGGGAAGGGTGTGTGTACAAAAGACTTTCACTGCGTCAAAGCGTGTGACTATCGTGTATTTTACAAGATTCTAACACAACTCAAGTAACAGTGTCACGATCTCTTTGCACAGCACGAGTTTGGAAGCTCGCCTTTGAACGGATCGGGATAACGGGGTTTGGCGCCTTCCCTTGACGCTATTGTCGCGGGTGGCGGGTTCAAGCTATTACGACTGCTTGACCTAATTTCGTTGTCAAAGTAGTCTGATTGTTTAACGGAATCTCTCTTGATCTCTGCGTCGTTAGTTATGGACATACGAAACATGTGATCGGCATTGGTCCTGTTCGCTTTGACAGTTCTACCTTTAATATCTCGGTCTTTGAGTGCTTGCTCACGCACACCCTCGTCGTAAATCTCAGTGTACTTTTTGAACAGATATACGAATTTACGAATGGTGGCACGATCGCCTTCATCGCCGAATATCTCAGGAAGTCCTACCACGCTACCATCCGCACTAAGTGTAATTTCGAAGAGGCTGGATTGGCTGGATTGGCTTTTGAAGTATTCATTGATAGCTTTAACGATGACATCGGTGGAGAAGAATGGTGTAGTGCTATTTAGGTGTAATGTGAGCATATTGGTGGAGTGGACCAATTCATCTTTGATATATTTATCATCCTCTTTCTTCCTTTTACTGAATGGACCAGTTTGTCCACCGGTTAGGGGCCTCTTACCTTCACTTCCACTTCCACTTCTATCTTGAGAACCAGCAGCAATGTTTACGATGTTGTGGACGCGTAGTGAGCACAGGCTGGGTAGAGCGTACATTTCTCACGCGTCGCAAGTTCCCTACTCAACACGACCGCTTCAGTTGCTTATGACATTGTAACTACTACTCATTCTCGTACGCGTCCATCATAGCACATAGGGCAGTGTCATCCACCTCTTCTTTCGCCATAACGCACCGTTTAACACAGGGTGTGCTCTTTGGGTAACTTGTCGCATTATTCTGTTCCACGTGGCCCTTCTCGCCCCCAGCCAAATCAATGCGATCGCGTTCGTACTCACAATCGCGGTATCGCTCTGTGCGTTGCTCAGCGTGCTTCGCGCACTTGTTGTAGTAGCGTAATGCCGCCTTGTCTATGTTGTTGAGCGACCACAAGCTGAGTCCAGATATCTGCATATCCTTGGCCTCTCGCACTCTCGAGAGCGCAACGTATGCCTGTCCCGCGGCGAAGCACCTTCCCAAATCCACGGCCATGCTGTCCATGGTCGCTCCCTGAGCGCGGTGTACGGAGACGGCGAACGCGAGCATCAACGGTAGTTTTGTGAGAGATCCGACGACCTTTCCGTCCTGCTCGAACTCCTGCTTCGTCGGGTATACTCGTATCACCATCCCCGCATCAAAGTTCACGAGTACAGACTGTGGGGCAAGCGACTTTACCGTACCACACGACCCGTTATGCAGCGTCGGATATTCGGGAACGTTGCGGTCGAGAATGACGCGTGCACCCACCTTGAGTTTCACTGAAAGGCACGTTCCCGTTCTTTGTTTTCCAGTCGCAATGTTGACGTACTCTTGCTCTGCCCCGGGAAGCCGCCCGAGCGACGCGGTGTTGTACTCGGACACTTCAACAAGTCGACAAAAGAGCCGCGGTGCACAGTCGTCGACAACTGTACTCGAGTTCGTTTGTAACCAATTTACATCCCTCTCATGCGCGCGACCAAGCCGCGCACGGTTGAGGATGCGCAAAAACATGGAGTCCTCTGTCTGACGGAAGGACTCCGTGAGCACGTAGGTCTTGAGTCGCTGTATCAGCTTCGACTCGTAGAACACGCCGTCAGCTTTGGCGCCCACTGCACCTAGCTGCATCGGGTCACCCGATACTACCAATTGAGGTAGGTTGCCGCGTATCCCAATCATTACATCTCCTGCAAGGTCTAAAAGCTTAGCCGTAAGCATTGACACCTCATCGATTACAAGTGTGCGGCATCGCTTGCACGGCGGTGGTGTCGGGACGCCCCTGTGCCGTGTTTTTCCCACAGATGTGATGATCTGCGCGGCGGTCTTTTCACCAAGCCCTAGTCCAAGGGCGGAATGAATCGTGAACGCGTCGATTTTTTCGGCTGCCGCACTGGTAGACGCTGTGACAAGCGGATTACTCATGCGCGTCTTGAGGATCTTCAAAAGGTGAGACTTCCCCGATCCCGGGTTTCCCATGATTAACACGCTCTCTCGGCGCTCAATAACTGCCCGGAAGACTTCCCATTGCGACGCACCCAGACCGAGGTGGTGCTGTACACCCAAGCGTGCGATCTTGCGCGTGCGTTTATCAATGCTTGCCAGACGCGCGATTTGTCTATCGTCGAGGTGACTAAGCACCTCGAGCAACACGTCGTTGTCAAGTGTGCGCCACTCGGCAGTGCCTCGCACCTGTGACCGCGCAGGAGCGGCACCCTTTCCCCTGTACGCGTACTTATTATATTCCATATCACCGCTTCTCTGCCGATACTTGTAACGAAGGCCACAAGTTGCAAATTTAATGGATGAATAAATTGCTATACCACTACCACTCTAACGCTCTAACGCTCTAACGCTCTAACGCTCTAACACTGTGACAACCAACCTGGCTATAGAACTGTGTGCACTTTTCTGGCGCCCGGAATCGATCCGTGCAGTGATGTCAAGGGGTCCGCGGGTGCTTACTAAGGTGTAACACTACCTCCTGGCCGGGTCTAGGGAACATGAGCGCTGCTTGGTTATTCATCACGGAGTGCGTGCCGCGGAATATCGCAACCTTGGTTTTCTGCGTGTACGTCTTCAAGAGCACGTCGACGACGAGCTGATTGTGAACGTTTATATTCTGCCACGGCAGACTTAAATCCTTCTGGTCGTAGTTTATCACGCGATACGTGCGGTCTGCGTTGTCGTAGAAGTGGCCGTTGCCAAAGTCGCTCGCCTTGGAGACGTGCGAGCCTTGCGCCGACAAGTTTGCTCGATTGCGACAGATACCACCCGCGCGTAGCAGGCCCTCGTCCTCGGGCAGTAAGAAGCTGTAGGGTGGGTTGCCGATGAGGCTCTTGATGCGGGGCCAGTATCTACTGTCGGAGATAATATGCTGGAAGAATGCGCGCTGCTCGGTTGGTGAGAGAAGTGCGTTGAATGCTTGCTTCGCTCCGGAGTCGCCTGCGATACCAACGTTGGGTTGTGCGTTCGATTCTATGGACGCGTCTAACTGATGCTCGAATGCGGAGCGAAGGAAGCTCGCGGCTTCCGCGCGCGTTTGCAGATCGGCGACACGCACGGGTGCGCGCATTAACTATGCGCTCTTTTTACCTAAAGAGGCACTAATTGGTGAAATTCGAAACACCTCAACCGACCACCAACGCTGACCATTTAGGGGCATTAGTGCGCGCCTCTTCTTATCTCTTCCATTACATAAGCCATACCCATCAAGCGAGTAGTAACGACAACCAAGGCGCGCGAAAAGGAACATGCACAAGAATAACGACCGCCTCAACGCCGTGCTCCGCGCCGGTAATGTGCACTCGCAATCTACCAGGACCGGCGAGCTGTTCGGAATTCCGGATCAGGGATACGTGTCGGGCGCGAGGGAATTGCTGAGTAATGTGATGGGTGGGTCGAAGGAGTCGAAGGAGTCGGCTCCTCCGACTACCGGTGACGCCACTGAGGCCGTCGATAATAGTGGAGAGATCTTGCGCATATACAACAACTTCATCAGTGCACGCGAGGATCGCGTGAAGCAACTTAACGAAAAACGGGAGGAGGCTGAAAAGTGCGCCAATATTCTCAAGATGGAGGTCGAAAAAAAGCAAAAGGCAGATATCGAGTGTGCTGCAACTCGTAAAGCTGCAGTAGATAAGTACTTGGAGGATCAATCGGTTGCGTCGAAAGAAGCACTCACTGAGCTCAAGGATAAACTCACCGCTCAAAAGGTGCTGCTTGACTCGCTACTGAAAGCAAAAGGCAACGCATCAAACGAGAACGACGCTAAGATTAAGGCGCTCCAGGACCAGCTGGATGCTACTAAGGTCGCTCGGGCTGACGAGATCGAGAAACTCACCCAAGCTGCCGATCTCAAATTGCAACAGGCAATTAACGCTTCGGAGAGCGCGGCGAACGTCGCCGAAGAGAGTGTCGCAGAGCGTGTGCGTGGTTACGTTGAAGGCATTGCCGAAGCCAAAGCCGAAGCACTAAGCAACGAGAATAAATTGCTCGCGCTGCAGGAAAAATGCTACGCTGAACAGACAGAGAATGCTGAAAAGGTTAACAAGCAGCAAGAGACGGTTGCCGAGCTCGCAGCACTGACGGTTAAGTCCACAACCATCAACGATGCCATAGATGCTTTGTGCAAACTGAGAGGCAGCAAGGAGTGAGAAGCGAGAAGCGAGAAGCGAGGACGGGTTGTGTGAGTACACTATTTCCACATTTGTTGGTTATAAACTGTGTCTACACCATCGGTGTCGTGATTAAAATATAACGTTCACGCGTTCACGCGTTCGCAGACCCATACGGCCACACAACCACACAACCACACAACCACACAACCACACGTTCACAGAACCACACGCGTTCAGTCATTATGGCATGGTCTGTGAAATGACGGGGAATCGACCGTTGTACCGTCGGGAAATTTCACGT
>Ga0208031_1000197_pt1 | contig 15953 bp, 16 predicted proteins | sample MalvirAntarct_38_FD_184252 | JGI IMG/M metagenome (GOLD analysis project Ga0208031, IMG submission 184252) | Marine viral communities from the Global Malaspina Expedition - Malaspina viral metaG Antarct_38 (SPAdes) (version 2) | ecosystem: Environmental > Aquatic > Marine > Oceanic | place...
AGCATCAATTTGATGAGTTTGAAGCCAAACAACAAGCCATTGACGATTTTAATGCCTACGTAAAAGAAGGGTTAAAGGGCACTAGCTGGGTTGGAGGATGCCAAAGCTGGTATTTAGATGCCGATGGTGACCCTATTTTATGGCCCTACACTTGGCAGCGCTGGGTTGATGAAATGAAACAGCCGCAGATGGAACACCTTAATACCCGGTCATTCTAATTGGCTTAGCCACCTTTTCACTCGTACTAAAAGCAACCAGGTTTTATCATGAATAACAACACGATATTTATTACCGGCGCGGCTTCTGGAATTGGCTTAGCCGCTGCTCGGCACTTTCATAAAAAAGGCTATTGGGTCGGTATGGCCGACATCAATTTAGCGCAATTAACACAAGCCACCGAAATATGGGATAGAACTCGAATACGCTTGTTTCAGCTGGATGTCACTGATGTTTCACAAGTACAACACGCTATGGCTAAATTTTGTGCGGAACATAATCATTGCTTGGCGGTATTACTTAACAATGCCGGCATATTGGAAATTGGTCCATTTGAAGACATCTCTATAGAACATCATCAGCGTACATTAAGTGTCAATGTCATCGGGGTCATGAATCTGTGTCATGCTGCATGGCCATATCTAAAAAATACTGGCACGAGTACTATTATCAATATGTCATCAGCCAGTAGCGATTATGGCGTACCAGAATTAGCCAGCTATTCGGCGAGTAAGTTTGCCGTAAAAGCGCTTACCGAGGCGCTGGAACTTGAGTGGCAAAAGTACGGCATAAGAGTATGTGATGTCATGCCGCCTTTTGTGGCAACCAATATGCTTAAGGCACAGAAACACACCGCCAAAGTCATGCAACGACTCGGTGTGAACATTACTGCTGAACACGTAGTAGCTGTGATTGATAAACAAGTGAAACACCCTAAAACCCATAGAACGGTCAGTGTTTTTTATGGCCTATTGCATCGATTAAGTAACGTATCACCTACGTTTATCAATCGCTTGGTGATGAAGTGGTTAAGTCGATAAACATGTGGTTCTAATCAGTTCACAATAATAAAAAAGGCCATAGAAATGGATAACCTTAATCAACCAACATCATCACTAAACGAACCGCTACAAGGCAAACCACTGCAAGCATCCCAGCTTGAAGCTAAACAATTAATGGTCGCCAAGTGGTTATCATTAGCGCCGTTATACAAATTGCCAGTAACATTATTCAGGTATGTATTTCTAGCGATGGATCGAGTGCTTGGGCTGACTAAAATTGAAATGGATAAGATTGTCGAGTTAGTCATTCCAGTGAGCACGAATCATCGCGGCGATACCACAGACACAGCTGATAACCTGCACATCAATAACACCATCAAGCTACGTATTTACTGTCCTAGCGCCAACAAGTCTCAAAAAACCTTAGTGTACTTTCATGGTGGCGGCGGCGTTATTGGCAGTATTAACACCCACGACCACTTTTGCCGCTATCTGGCTAAACACGGCAAGATGAACATCATCTCAGTTGGTTATCGACTGGCCCCAGAACATAAATTCCCAATCCCGATTTGTGATGCCATCGAGGCGTGGAACTATATCAATGACAATCATCAACAACTGAATATCAATTCACAATATATCGGTGTGGGTGGTGATAGCGCAGGCGGATATCTGGCTTGTATTATCGGCTTAAATTCATTGCAAACGTCACTACCAGTACAGGCCAAAGTAACTCCTGCATTTCAGTTTTTGATCTACCCAATGGTCGACTTGCAAGGTTTGACCGAGTCTTATCGCCGTTTCAATAAGCAGTTAATACTCACCCGCGATTTAATGGATTATTTCAGGCTGCATTATTTGAATTCTCTCGACGAAGTCACCCTGCCATTAGTGAGCCCACTACAGGCAAAAGACATCAGCGAATCGCCAAAAAGCTACATATTAACCCTAGGTTACGATCCATTAAGAGACGACGGCATTGCATATGCCCAGCGCCTAAAAGCGGCAGGCATCAATACACAACACCAGCATTATGACGATTGCATGCATGGCTTTATTTCAATCACAAAACTCAGTGCGCGCGCTAAACAAGCGACTCATGATATCGCGATGGCTTTAAACAGCTTTAATGATTGATCCTTACAGGTAACGGATAGCTGAACCGCCTCTAGAAGCCACCAACAGATGATAAAGTTTACTCAGACGCCATGTATTACAGGCTAACAAGCCAACTTATGCTAAAATGCGCCGATCAGCTTTATGAATGTGCATCTCATTTATTTGACTGAGCGTAGTGAAGCCTACCGTGATTAACTAATGAGGATACACCAATGAGTAAGTTAAATGCCGAAGAGCGCAAAGCTCGAGATAACGATCGTTTTTCAAAACGAGTGGATGAACGCAGAGTAAAAGGCGAAGATGTCGTTGCGTATGCACTTGCCAATGAAAAAGCGTTTAAGTTTCTAACCAAAGATGAGAAACACAGCCTTAAACAAAGACAAGCGGCACTAGTAGAAGAAGTCAGCATTAAAAAACAGCAACAAACCGAGCTTAAAAACCAGCAAGAATTAGACAAGGTTCAAGCAGAATTTACTGATACCGCACAGTAATCCCTCATCAACAGCCATTGTTACTGATGATGGCTGGCCATATTCAAATACCTATTTTTATACACTTAAGCCAATATAAATAGGTACTTGAAACTGGTGAAAATTCACTGGCATGCGGCAAAATTAAATGAGATCACTCACATTTTAAAAGCCCATGTATAAAAGTTTTACTCTCAACCGCTTATTTATTGTCTAAAAATCAACGTTGTATTGCGGCTCATTAGCAATAGCGAATAACCGCAAAAAACCTTAGCTACTCAATCTCACGTTTCGTACACACAAACAAGGCGTTGCCTGAAGCTAAATCCCACGGGATAATTTTGTCGTAATCGTGTTCAAATATTTGCACATCGAAGTACGGGCTTAACAAGGCTTCGAGTTCAGTAAAACTGGTGGCGACCATCGCATGGGAATCTTGCCATTGCTGAGTCTTATCAGCATCAGTTTTGGCAATGCTGACATTAAGCGACTGCATTTCACCCTCCCCCTGATAATGCCAGCCAGATTCAAACACAAACTGACTGCCCGCAAACTCGGCGCTGTGGCGCACTGACGCCTTGTTATTGATTTTATGTTTATCAACTGTGTTGAAACAAAACAGGCCACCAGTATTTAATGCTTTATGTACACTCGCAATGCAGGCTTTAAGCGCCTCGGTACCTGGTGAGTAATGAATGGAATACAAAAAACAGGTAATCAAATCGAGTTTTTGGTCAACATAAAACTCAGTCATATTTTGCAAACTAAACTGCGCTTCAGGACAACGACGCATAGCAATATCAAGCATAGGTTGATTGATATCCAGACCACTGCTTTGAAACCCTAAATCGATGAAATGCCTCACGTGCGGCCCAGTGCCACAGGCTAAATCTAAATGTTGTTTACCGCTGTTACCCAAAAACTGATGCAAGCGCACTATGCTATTGCTTTGCTGCTGATAGTTAATGTCACAGCACATTAAATCGTAATAACCGGACAAATCGGTATAAAGGGCATTGGTAGACATATAAAGGGATCGGCGACATAGGCAAATTTAGGGTGGCGCATCATATATCAAATCGCACGATTGAGAAATAAGGAATGAGAAATCACTAACGACTATTCTCTAAAGGCTAACAACAAAGTAAATCGTCGCTCAGCAAGATAAGCCCAAATGCTAAAAGCCCCCCCGACCTCCTTCTATGCGAGGCTTTTTTAGCGTTTTACTTAACCGCTCAATTAATCACTGATAACAATTACGTTAAATGGCTAACGTACCCACAGCATGAGCTCATTCGCACCTATCACCGCAGCTTGTCTCTTAATTAGGACTCCTGCTGGATCAAAGAGTAATAGTTCATTAGGTCTCGCTCGGTATTTAGCGATGAACGCCTCTCCCTCAGGAGTAGCTTCTCTGGCAAGCAGAAAAAACACGTTATCACCAAGATGAGAGCGAGCTTCATTCATCTGTTCAGTCTGAGTAGTACTCGACACAAGGTTAGGATTATAAACAAAGACTACCGCAGGCTTACCCGTACCGATTTGCTCGTGAGTACCTTTAAACCCCTTGGGCATCAGCATGAGCAAGAGTCCAAGCAGCAAGGCTATGGATGCAATGACACTTATCGCAACCCAAGGTATTTTACGAGCTGCGTGTAAATTATGTTTATCCATAACGATAAGTCCTTCTTTTAAAGTTAAAATACATCACTAAGTAACAAGTGTAATCAACCAACCTGAGGCCTAGATTAAAAATGGCTGCGATAATCAGCAGATTATTTAAATGGCTATAACGTTTACCCTGACGGATCTCTTCTTAATGGTAAAGGTATCTATTATTCGATGAGCCTATTAATCACTTCGCTCAATTTTATCGCTAGTCTTTATCTAACACTTTTTCGATGTACCTATCTAATTGCATTGAATTAATGCCACTTTATCTATTGAGGTTTTGCTAAAGAGCACTCGAAATCTCAATTGGTCCGAGTTCAGGTTAGTGACTTTTTTTGATACAAACGTACGTAATCAATTAGCATTTGTTTCGGCCAGATATCGTCGGCCACCCCTTTAATACCACCCCATCCACCGCCTACGGCAATATTAAGAATGACATGAAACGGTTTATCAAACGGCCATGACTGCCAGCCTTGGTGATCATTGATATACGAAAAATATAGAGTGTCATCGATAAACACATCTATGCGCTCTGGGCTCCATTCCATCGCATACAGATGAAAGTTATGGGTAACATCCGGCTCATAAAGCACGCCTTTGCGTTGCTTAAAGTTTTTCCAGAAAAAGGCTTTATTGTGCATAGTAGAATGTATGCGCCCCTCATCAAAACCAACGTGTTCCAAAATGTCTATCTCGCCAGAATTGGGCCAGCTATTACACAGTTTTTGCTCATCGGTAGGATCTTCACAGGATTCGGCATAAGCATCAAAATCACTTGGCATCATCCAAATCGCTGGCCAAGTGCCTAAGCCGTCAGGCAGTTTAGCCCTCACTTCCACTCGCCCATAAAGTAAATCACCTTTACCGGCTGAAGTAATGCGCGCCGACGAGTATTCATCACCTTGAAAGAAATCACGTCGCGCTTCAATGATCAAATTTCCGCCTTGTTGACGCACGTTTTCGCTGCGATCAGTATAGCGTTGCAGTTCTTCATTAACGCGTTTGGGTGCCCACAGCTCATAGTTCCACTTAGTCTCATCGACTCGGCCATCCTGATTAAACTCATCTTGCCACACCAGGTGCCAGTCTTTATCTACCTGATAAGGTTTACGAACCACAATGGCACTAATGCTGGCGTTGCCGGTTACGGCTTTGAAATCAATATTCAATTGACCATCTGCAAGCTCAACATTTGGCACACTGATGTCATAGGAGGTCATATTACGCCCGTCGCGATCGTTAACGACATCAATAACAGGAATACGCTGCTGGTCTTCGATCCACACCGAGAATTGTCTTTTGCCTTCCTGGGTCCATTGGTCTTCGGCAAAGCGTAACGTCACACTGTAAGTACCATTCGCTAGTGGCTGCTGGTAAGCAATGGTTTCACCCTGGCGAGAAGACAAATACAAGTTTGGATCTTGAGTGCCAAGTATCGTCCCCTTGGCGATAACAACATGACTCGCATCGCCACTAGTCATTTTTATAGCGTCAGCCTGATATTGAATCCCGTCAGAAGAAAGATAGGCATCGCCGCCACTATTAATAGCCCAGACTATTTGGTCCGAAGGATTAGCTTGATGATGTTGAGTTTGAGCTTCAGGTATTTTGAACGTGTGGTGGCTGCAGGCAGCTAACAGAAGAGAGGTGCTGGCGACCAGCAGCATTTTGCGATATTCCATTATGTTATTCCATAAATACGTCAGCGAATACCGATGATAAACGCAACACCTTATGTAAACAATATGTAACTGGCTGCACTTGAACGGAGAACATAAACAAAATATCCGAGCCGAATTACAGGTCACTAATGAGAAAACATTAAATGGAGCAATTAAATATTTAGGAGTAAAACAGAATAAATGAGGATGGCGCAATAGCGTTTACGCTTGCCGATTACACTCTGTCACATACGTCATGCTCTAACGCCAGTAAATTATTTCTGCGCTTCCTTTTGTATTTTAAGTAAGGAAATGAGCTGTGTATTAAGCATAGTAATTTGATGATCTAACACTTTTCGCTGCAATTCAGCTTCTTCTGAATTATCACCAATCAACTCTCGACGTTGCGCTTGTAACTCTTTAATATCTTCTTTTAACTGATCAATTTTCTTTTCTATTTCAGTGCGCGTATCGACTTGCTTTGTCTGCGGTGATGTTGCACCACGTGCATTATTACGCATTGTAGAACTTAATTCAGAAGACAGCTTTTTTTGCGCCTCATTTGAAATAGACACCTTATCTGTCGCTTCAACTTGAGTGTTCAATGTCCCCTGTGGTGCAATAGTAGACCGTAATCTAACTGACACTTTTTGCAGGTTCTCTGTCACCGAAGTCGTTGAGTTTACGCCTAAAATATTCAATGGTTGCTCCTTGCATAGCAGGCTAATATTTATATCGACTTTGATGCTAAAACCTTTAGAAAACAGGGGCAAAGACGGATTTAGTTAACGGCAACTATACTGATTAATCAATTGATTTTATTCGCTTTAGCTAAATCAACAGTGGTGTATAAATACAAAAAACCGTTATCGACATCGAATAACTCACATTGCCCATATCAAGCACTGATACGGTTTGCGGCCAAAAAGTGACGTCCCCCTAGGCTCACCCCCACAAAAACCTAACGTCTACAGACATTATGAAATACACTATGCATCGCGCCAAGCGTATAGATGACACCTCAACATGCTTGCCACAGTATGCAAGCACAGCTAAAGTTCATCATGTTATTGTTTTACCATGAGTGGTTCGATTGATTTCTAGCGTATTTTATCTGAAGGGTTAAATTTTTTATGGAAAAAGTGTTTGAAAGATTGATGTATGCATCACGCTGGATCATGGCGCCTATTTATTTAGGATTAAGCTTAGTCTTACTTGCCTTAGGCATAAAGTTCTTTCAAGAGATCTTTCACATCATACCCATTATTTTCACCATCGCAGAAGTTGATTTGGTGTTGATCACCCTATCACTCATCGACATCACCTTAGTCGGAGGCCTGCTCATCATGGTGATGTTTTCAGGTTATGAAAACTTCGTATCACAGCTTGATGTGGGCGAAAACAGTGAAAAGCTCAGCTGGCTAGGCAAGATGGATTCAGGTTCACTTAAAAACAAAGTGGCCGCCTCTATTGTGGCGATTTCATCGATTCACCTACTCAAAGTATTTATGAATGCCGAAAACATCGAAAACGACAAGATCATGTGGTATTTGCTCATCCACATCACCTTTGTGTTATCGGCCTTCGCCATGGGATATCTGGATAAGATTACCCGCAAGTGATTACAGAATTTAAAATAAGCCCCTATAAAATGGGGGCTGGTTTTACTACCACTGCTTTAACAAGGTAAAAGGTGCTTCTGAAGATAGACGCGTAAGAATGAAGTAATCTACTGAATGGTAGCTCCCACCTTCGACGGTATTACTGGTGCTCAAAAGCATATCCTCAATACCGTCACCATTATAGTCACCTTTAGCTCTTATATTAAGCCTTTGCGATCCTCCAGAATTATCAACAAAAATTGCGCTAGTTTCATCGATGGCTTCCACCTTCACGATATGACTCATTTCATCCCAATTTGTGGCTACAACCAGACGACGCTCATCATCCTTCGAGATAATTAAAGCTAATTGCGGCGGAACACGTTTGGCAAAGTTTTTGTCCAAATTAACAACACCAAGGTAGCTTTGATGTGATGGTTTAAACAGGGATAATTCTTGCCATGACTTACATATTTTATAATCTATTATAACGGTCCCATAATCCGCAGACTGCGAAGCTTCATACCCTAAATCTATACTCGCAACTAAATCTGCGCAGGTATTAACCGTTAACTTCTTATGGTGATTATGTTTCAGCTCTGTTTCATAACCCCATATGTCTTTGTGTAAAAGTTTGAAGTCATCAGCATTGTGTATTTCCCTTGTTTGTTCGAGGAAAAACTCACCTGCATTTAATGGTAATAATGGTGCTATATTTCCAGTTGCACTCACACACCCAATCCCAAATACAACTACAGATCCTACTACTAACATTACTTTTATTATCATTTTGCATTACTCAATAAATTACGCACATAAAAATTACGATCTGTACTAAGCTGATGTCGATTAGATTCCAATGCCGCTTTTTTGAAATCACCAGCCTTGATATGTGTATTAAAATTAACAAATTTATTACTCAACCTTGTCAATCCAAGATTAAAAATCATATCAAATAATGCTAGCTTAACATCGTCAGGGTAAGCCGAGAACGTAGAGTATCCATAGAGACCTTTTAACTCTTTTTCAAAATTTACAATATGAGAGTCCCTAATTACATCAATATCTGTATTAAGAAGTTCCAACTTAGTAAATTTTTTGTAATAAGCAGCATTAGGTAGTTTCTGTGCGCCCTGAACTCTAACCCATTGTGCTTTTATGAGGTTAAACTCATCTTCAATCTGCTGAGCGGTTGCGGGCACACGCGTACTACTAACAACAAAAGGTACCTTTTGAGCAGCCTGAACATCTGTCATCATATGCCCAACACCTACAGTGACTTTACCAACAGTATCTAAATACATATGCGGTACACGCCCCTCATATTTCTCTAGATTTTTCTTCAAAATCACTTTGAGTGAGCCTGAAATAGGTAGCACTGCAGTCGCCAAATGTGCACTTAATTTTTCGTTAAACTTACGATGAGAGCGGCCGTTTGCATCGATTTTTCCGTCAGGACGAACCATGCCAACAGATTTACTTTGAAATATCTTAATCGCTGCGACTGTTTTTGAATGCTCTGGACGAGAACCCAATCTACCGTCCTCAACCAGTTTTCTTGTGGGTGGTATAAGTCCTAATAAATTATTTAGTGCTCCCTGCACGGCTTTCACATCATTTGGGGTATTTACACCGCCCACCCCTACAGATTGAGTGATTATTAACTTAGCCATTGTTACTCCTTGTAAATGTCTAAACGTTTTAATTAGCACTGACTTATAAAATTTGTAACTTATTAGTGCATCTAAACAAAATCTAGAAAATCTGTAGAAAGAATATACTTGAAATAGTAAACAGGTTAAATCATCAGAAATGATAGCTTTAAAATTAAAAACAATTACTTATGATAGTTTTAGAATAGATTCATTATTCGTCAGGGAATCTTTGAGCGATTGTAGATATCCAAAGCTGAATAGAGCAATCATTTTATTGATCACCTCTCAAAAGGCATAATATTAAATTAGCAGAGGTACCACTAAATCTGACTCAACTAAATTACATTCACTTTATTATTACAACTCAACAGCCTTTACTTCAGCCGTCATATCAAGATAGCGTTGGCACCTTGTCATGAGTTGCTGGCGATAATCTGCCACAAAAGCATGCTCATCTTTATCAAGCGTTGGCAGCATCGCAATCACATCATCTATCACTTGCTCTATTTTAGTTGCCATCTTTGTTAAATTACTGACTAATAAGGCTCGTGGTAAATTCAGTTCCTCGGCGAACGAGGCCAGTTGATAAGCATAAATTTTATTAGGGTCGAATTCATCATCGATAGCCATTGCCATTTCTTGCTCGAAATCTTTATACATTGCCACATTGACTAAGTCATACCACGGGGTCGGTACCATACCTGTGAGAGTCATGAAAAATGAGTAGTTTTTGCCATGGGCATCAGCATTACCGCTCAGTAAATTAAATAAAGCCCACTGCAGCATATTTTGTTTAGCAGCTGCAGGATTAGTGCACTCACTGGCGAGGCTAAACAAACGAGCAAAGCTTACACCCTCTCGAATACCTTTCACATCACGACCTGTGCCAAAGTTGCGTTCATATTTTTTGTTAACACTGAAACCCAACGCTTGGCAGCTATCAACCATGTGCCGTCTCAAGACTTTTTGAGACTCAGGCATGTAACGACGATCAAAGCGTTCGACACAAAGGGATTTGTGTTGACCAAACTCGACAATATCGACATGAGCAACATCGTTACCAATAGCCTTAGCCAAGCGCATGGTAAGAAACTCGTTAATCACTAAATGACGGTATGGTGCAAACTTCAAAATATGTGTGGATGCCAGCGAACCGTCACCAAAGCCAAAAGTATTGCCATTATAAAACAGGTTTAGTTTGGACTGCACCCCAGCGACTGACAGCCTTGGTTTTCCGTCCCACACTTCCATTGGCCATAGCTGCGGATCTTCAATTCGCTTAATCACTTCATCAGCACTTATCTCCCTTAAGGCTGTTGCCGGTATCAATGTTCCTTTTGGCGAAAAAGCGATGGCACCCGCGGTATCAAGGCCGATACCACGAATAAGGGCAAACGTATTACCACGAGATACCCCTAGCGATTCAATTAAATATTCTAAGCCTTTATTTTCGGGTAATAGGTTTACTAAAAACATCGCAATTTGATGGCTGTTAGCGGTTCCATCTAAGGGGACCATCGGCGAAATGGGAAAACCCCTTTGTTGCCAATCATGGGTGTATTGAACAGTGAATGTCTCGGTCGCGGGATCAAATGACAGCTCACCAATTATCTGATCGCCAAGATGCATATCCAAAGTCAGTTTTTCAGCTGTACTCATCATTAGTACCAGCCATTAGAGTATGCATCACTATGTTGTGCCGCCAAAATGCTAATCCCCAAGCCATTAAGAATTTTGAACACTGTCGAGATATAAACATCTTCGCCTTTCTCGACACGAATTAACGTCTTTTTGGTCACGCCACACAGCATCGCCGCCACATCTTGAGTCAGTGCCGCATTGTTTCTGGTTTCTTTAATGAGTAAACCCAAGGATTGTTGATTGAGTGCAGGTGTCATAACGTTAGTCCAAAGTGTACTTTGCTACACTTTAGCTCTCAATGCTTGATATTTCAACAGCAAAGTGTAACAACCTACACTTTATTGTAATCTCCCCTGTCAAGATCAACAAAAGTGTAGTTAAGTACACTTTTTAATTATCTAAGTCGCCAAACGAGTTATAAGTGTAGGTTGTTACACTATCGAATCGATTACGCCCTACGTTTAAAATTAACACTGGCTTTTTTATCAGCATCATAGATATTATGAGCTTGATTATTATCAAGTTATGAATGGATGCTGTTGGTAAATGATTCTTAAAACTAAAACACTACAAATGACCAAAACGCCGCAAATGATTGCGGGTCAAAAACAGGAACAGGATGTAGCTTTCTTCTTACGCCGTGCATTTAAAGATCATCCTGAAGTACTGGTTATTAACGACTTCAAATTTAGCTTTAATGATGAAACTGCTCAAATCGATCACTTGATCGTGTATACCTATGGCTTTGTGCTAATTGAATCAAAAAGCATTAAAGGTCACGTTAAAGTGAACAACCAAGGCGAATGGACACGCAGTTATAACAACCAATGGTCAGGTATGTCTTCGCCAATTAAGCAAGTTGAGCTGCAACAAGCCTTGTTGCAAGAAATGCTCAAGCATCATAAGAATGACATATTAGGTAAGTTACTGGGTATAAAGCAGCAAGGCTTCAATGGACGCTGCTGGCATTATTTATGTGCGGTATCCAGTAATGCGGTGATCGACCGAAAAACCATGCCCAAAGAGATTTCGGACAAACTGTATAAAACTGAATTTTTGGTCGATGAGCTCAAAAATATCATGAATCTTAAACACAAACTGATCCGCTTGGTCAGTGTCACCGACACTAGACCAGACTTTAGTCAGCAAGAACTCGATTCAATTGGCCAATTTCTTATTAGCCAACATATCGATTCAAATACTCAGCAAACTGAAGCCGCTCCGGCACAACAAAAGCAAATCCAACCGATACCAAATACACCAGAATTTAAACCAGAGCTTGAGCAAGGGCCTAAACCAGCATCAGCGCCCACTCATCATCTAGCTCAATCTACTGTCGCAATACTTGCACCAGTAGCAGCATTCGCGCCTGAGCAACACCCCATAATAAGCTGCAAACATTGCGGTGAATCAACACAATACACCCCGATGTATGGCAAATTCGGTTACTACATCAACTGTAACCAATGCAGCAAAAATACATCGATGAAATTACCATGCCCACAATGCAAAAGTAAAAATACCAAAGCCACCAAGCGCAAAGAAACCTACACCTTGAATTGTGTGGATTGTGGGTTTGAAAAGCAGATTATTTAGAGGGTAAAACTTTGCATTTATTCCGTTTATTCCGTTTATTCCGTTTATTATAAATTGGATCATTCAATATGAAACAAAAAAAGATAGGACATCTGACTTGGGATGAGGTAATTCCAATTATTACCAAAATTGGATCATTTCTAGGGATTATGTACCTAATTGGAATGCTTATAGTTCCATTATTCAGTTGGAACTGGGCTTATATACAAAGAGTTTGGAGCCATTGGCAATCATTAAACGTTGGGGTTTTAGCTTTTACGTCAACAGTTATTGCATTTAATATATCTAGGAGCCAAGCAGAACGACAAAGAGAACGTGAGTTCATAGCCGCTAGGGCTTTCCTTCCAGAGGCATTAAGCGAACTTAATGAATACACTAAAAGAAGTGCTGCAATACTGTTGGTAGCCTTGAACAATGCTAGAACCCAAATAGAACATGATAGTAGAGTCCCAAGACATTTAACGCCTCCATTACCCCCTCTAACGCTACCACCAATATACAAACAAGTATTTAGCAATTGTATACGCCACGCAAAGCCAGATATGGCAGAACACCTTGCAAACATTCTGTCTCAGCTACAGGTACATAGTGCGCGATTATCCAATTTAAATGATCGTTCAAACAGGTCTTCAGATATTCTCATAAGCTATATTTTCGCTTTGGGGAAGCTCCACGCTTACATTTATCATACCTTCGATTCCGCACGTGGCGAAGCTCAGTTTGTAAAGCTAGATCTAACAGAAAAAGATATTTTGAGCGCATACACAATTTTAGACATTCAACTGTTTATTGATGAAGAACTCAAAGATTATACAAGCAGAAGGTTCCGTAAATAACGATATGCCCTATGACGATGTTAATGAGTTTACTCTATGCAGTCTTTATCGTAGATTATTCTAATTAAAAAAATAATAGAGTTAATTTAAAAGGATTTAATTACGATATGGATACCTATGCACCTGATAGCGAAGTCGTTATTGGATTAGTTACCCCGGTGGGCGTCAACTATGATGATATTCGTTCACGTTTCGAAACCTACTTCGATAGATACCAGTACAAATCTAACTGGCTACATCTGAGCAAATTGTTTGGCTTACTTATTAATAATGAAAGTACTGAGTTATTATCTGAAGGCGAAAGGCTTCAGCAGGCAATGACCATCGGAAATAATTTACGCCAAGATAATAACAGAGATGACATAATGGCACTTGTTGTAATTAATGCCATTTTATCTAAAAGAGAAAGAGACTCTGAAAATTCTGATCGAAGTAAACCCTTATCTAGAACGGCCCATATAATACGCTCACTTAAACACCCCGATGAAGTTGAAACACTACGCACAGTTTATGGAAAAGGGTTCATGCTCGTCGGAATTACAGCTAACGAAAGCAGTCGCATTAAATACTTAATGGATCAGAAGGGTGTAGAAACAGAAGAGAAAGCCAGAGAGCTAATTGAGCGTGATGATAGAGAAAATGATTTACCAACAGCATATGGTGAGCATGGTCAGTCAACAAGAGATGTATTTCAACTTTCAGATTTTTTTCTAACAATTGATACTGTTGAAGAATTTGACAAACAGCTTCAACGCATTTTCAATCTTCTATTTGCTAAGCCAGTTGTATCTCCAGATCTTGATGAATATGCTATGTTTTTAGCTTATGCAGCGTCGTTACGCTCGGCTGATTTATCAAGACAAGTTGGCGCCGTTGTCGTCGGGCACTCTGGCGACATTATTTCAACGGGTGCAAATGATGTCCCGAAAAAAGGAGGGGGCCTGTATTGGCCAAACCAAGATGATCAACGAGATCATATTTTTGGTTGTGATACGAATGAAAGAGAAAAAAAAATTATAGCATTAAAAATATTAAAGGAATTCGATTCATATAAAACTGATTTATCTGAGGATGATAATTATAAAATAGCGAAAAAAAGACTCAAAGAAACAGGTATTTTGGATATTACTGAATATGGTAGAGCTGTACATGCCGAAATGGAGGCATTAATGTCAGCTGCACGCACTGGTACTTCAGTTTTAGGTGCGACACTATACACAACGACATTCCCATGTCACAATTGCGCAAAACACATAGTTGCTGCGGGGATTGATAAAGTAGTATTTATAGAACCTTACCCTAAAAGCTTTGCGACAAAGCTTCATAGCGATTCTATCGAAGTAGAAAAAGGCGATAGGGATAAGACAAAAGTACAATTTTATCAATTTGCTGGCGTTGGACCACGAAAATTTATTGATTTATTTTCGATGAAGTTAGGTAATGGTAGAAAGCTAATAAGGAAAAAGTCTGGAAAACTTGCTGGCTGGGACAGGCAAAGTGCGGAGTTGCGAATTCCATTGGTACCGCTATCATATCTAGAAAGTGAATTTATTCTTGACGCTGAGCTTCAAGAGATATTACAAAAACATAAGGACAGCCCAAATGACAAATAATAATTCTGCGGCAGTAGTTAAAAGCTTACCTTTATGGATGCAAAACTACCGTCTAACATCTAATTCGCCTAAAAAAGAAACGACAAATCAACCTATTCAAACAGCCTCTCATAAAAGAGCTGAATGATTGAGATTACAGCATATAGCGAAGATTGTAAGCTTGACCCATAACTAAAAAAGCCCCGATACTATTAAGTATTGGGGCTTTTTTAGTTTTATATGAAATTTGGTTTCAGCTTTAAGGCTTTAGAACGACAATGTATGTAGCGTAGGATAAATCGGGTAAGAACAAAGCGCTTTACCAAGACGTTTAGTTTTTATTAATCACCTAAGTGAGTGATGAAGCAACGCAGTTATCTGACTCTCAGATACAAAAAATCCCTGACACTATTAAGTATCAGGGATTTTCATTTATTTAGCTCTAAGCTACTAGGCTTGAGAACGACAATGTATATAGCGCAGGATAAATCGGGTTAGAACAAGGCGCTTTACCACGACGTTTAGCTTTCTTAAACGAGTGGTGAAGCAACGCAGTTATCACCGATTTAGACCAGCTAGATTACATCATGCCGCCCATTCCGCCCATACCACCCATTCCGCCCATATCTGGCGCAGAATCTTGTGGTACTTCAGCAATCATCGCTTCTGTTGTGATCATAAGACCAGCAATAGATGCGGCGAACTGTAGCGCGCTACGAGTCACTTTAGTTGGGTCTAGGATACCCATTTCTAACATGTCACCGTAGGTGTCGTTACCAGCGTTGTAACCGAAGTTACCTTCACCGTTTTTAACAGTGTTAGCAACAACTGATGCTTCTTGACCAGCGTTAGTTGCGATTTGACGTAATGGCGCTTCCATAGCACGTAGTGCAATCACTACACCGTGCTTTTGGTCTTCGTTCAATACTTCAACATCTTTAATTTTGCTTGCTACGCGAACAAGGGCAACACCACCACCGGCAACCACACCTTCTTCAACCGCTGCGCGAGTTGCATGTAATGCATCTTCTACGCGCGCTTTTTTCTCTTTCATTTCAACTTCGGTTGCTGCGCCAACTTTGATGACTGCAACACCGCCAGCTAACTTAG
>Ga0208031_1000205_pt1 | contig 15512 bp, 12 predicted proteins | sample MalvirAntarct_38_FD_184252 | JGI IMG/M metagenome (GOLD analysis project Ga0208031, IMG submission 184252) | Marine viral communities from the Global Malaspina Expedition - Malaspina viral metaG Antarct_38 (SPAdes) (version 2) | ecosystem: Environmental > Aquatic > Marine > Oceanic | place...
GAAGGGCTAAAATAAACAAACAAAATGAAGTTATTGATATTTTTCAACAAAATACATCACACATAATGTATTAAGCGCTGCCAACACCTACTTTAGCAATAGAGAAAAACGTAACAAAATCGTCAACTGAACGTTAATTTAAAACACACAGTAAATAATATCTTCAATAACCACGAGGATAATCAAACGAAACTTGGACATAACAGCGGTTTTAGTTCTGCAACCAAGCGCTGTAATTACGGAGCAAATTGAACAGCTGTGTCTAAATAGAAATAGACAGCTGCAACTTACATTGCTACACCACGGTGAGGATATTATTGCTGCAGATTCTGGGGATTAACATTACGATCTATTGCATGGTTCACATCACGTTCAAGGGCGACAACGGCCTGCTTGTTAAGCATTTGATTTATGTCGATGATCGCTATAGGTTATTGTCATTACATCAATTTTATCTACCAGGAAACGTCAATGTCGACTGTGTTTAAGTTCATCAAAGCTGTCTTATTAAGCATTTTTATTATTGTCATCATCCTTGTCGCGTTTAATTGGCAAAGCGTTACTCGCTTATACAGCGTGGTCAGCTTATTTGATGAGGCACTCGTGGTAGATAATTTTTCCAATATGAAGAATGTCTTTTTTAACAAAAAAATCGTCAAACAAGGCGATCCCTATGTGTTCGACGTCGACTTAGCTGCCTTACCTGAATCATTTCTTTATAGAGGTCACGTCACTAACACTGACGATTTTCTCACTCGAAGGGCAACAACAGCATTACTGGTGCTTAAAGACGACAAAATAACCTTTGAGCAATATTTTCTCGGCACTAAAAGTGATGACAAACGCATCTCGTGGTCAATGGCCAAATCATTTGTATCGATATTGTTCGGTATGCAGGTTGATGCTGGCAAGATTGATATCGAAAAAACCGTCGGCTTTTATCTGCCCGAGCTTGCCACATCTGGTTATGGTAATGTCAAAGTGAAACACGTACTGCAAATGTCATCTGGAGTTAAGTGGAACGAAGACTACCTAGACTTCTACTCTGACATTAATAAAATGGGCCGGGTACTGGCGATTGGCGGCTCGTTAGATCAAATGACCAGCGAACTGGTTAATGAGTCAGCTCCAGGCAAAGCATTTCATTATGTCAGTATGGACACCCACGTTATTGGCATGATACTTAGGCGAGTGAGCGGTAAATCATTAGTCGAGCTTTTACAGCAAAATATTTGGAACACCATTGGCATGGAAAGCGATGCCTATTGGCTTACCGACTCCCAGGGCACTGCCTTTGCCTTAGGCGGCTTAAATGTTACTACCCGTGACTACGCCCGCTTTGGCCGCTTATTACTGAACAATGGTGCATTTAATGGTAAGCAAATCGTGTCAGCAGCCTGGATTAAAGCCGCCACCACACCACAAGCTGATTACCTACAACCTCAAGTCGGCAAATTAGGTTATGGCTATCAAATTTGGCTACCGCCAGAAGCCGAACAAGGTGAATTTTTCTGTGCCGGCGTATACGGGCAATATATTTATGTAAACCAAAAACACAATGTAGTGATAGTTAAAAACAGCGCCGATTTGGGCTTTCTTGATGAGTTGAATTCAAAACAAGAAACCATCGCGTTTTTCCGTGAAATTGTGGCGTCATTGCAATAAACATGGTCACTGACTTACCCAGGGTTCATTTAAGTGGTTAAGGCTAAAGCTGCATTTTTCAACCAACAAAAAAGCGACCATTCGGTCGCTTTTGTTTTACAGTGATTTAAATTTGCTAGGCCGTCAGTTGGGAGTAAACTTCTGAGAAACCACTACCTAACTTCAGCAATCACCTGACATGTTAAATACGCCAAACTAACTATTCAGAAGCCAAAAAACATCATTAAGGGTATATAAATAAAGGAGTTTTAAATCTATTGTTTATTCTTTACCCGCAAATAGTTTACTTCTTAAATACGGGGATTATAATCATTATCTTTATTTGCAAGGAGCAGAGATATGCTAGGAATGCTTAAGAAACATACTGTTGAATTATGCCCAGAAGTTTCAGGAAAAATAACAAACAATGGCATCCCTATTAAAGAGCTACTCATAGAACGTAGCCTAACCTATGCAGATGAAGAATATTCAGATAACTGTATGACTAACGCTGAAGGTGAATTTAGTTTTACAGCAAAAGCTATCAAATCACGCTTACCTGGTAATATTTTACATGAACCTGTTGTTAGGCAAGTTTTAGAGTTTACGTTGGATGGCAATGATAGCGAAACTTATATCTGGGCCACAAATCAACATAACATTACCTGTCCTGATGTTTGCAAGTCACACTTAAGTAATCTAAATCCAGATATATGCAATGACGAAGAGGTGTTTGAATTAGTCAATGTGGAGGCACCTGAATACCCCCTAATTGTTAGATCTATTTGTTCACTTTAAATTTTAAGGATGAAATTATGGGAACCTTATCACCGAATATGGTAGTAGAACTTTCTACTGTCGCATATGCAGTGCAAAAAACACAAAAAACAAAGAGATTCGATTTCGATGTAAGTAAAAATTTAGCAAATCACTTCAATTTTAATTCGTTTTCAAAGCCTGTCATGGGCACCTCTGGTGGCTTTGTAGCCAAAGCAAAAAATCAACAAACTGGGTTCGCCCTGATAGGACAAGGGAAAAGCGAACAATACAAGGATGATATTGTCATCGCGGTTCGCGGGACTAATTTTGCCAGTTTAAATGATTTATCAACCGATGCTCGCGCTTCCACAAGTTCTACTGAACGTGGTGCTTTAGTACATGCAGGTTTTAATTCCGTTTTTGAGTCAATGAAAAAAGAGCTATTGCCATATATAAACATGCTTCCAGCAAATGCAACACTTCATTGTGTTGGTCACAGTTTAGGCGGAGCTATAGCGGCATTGATTGCCGACTGGGCAAAGCAAAAAATTCTTAATGTTAAACTATATAGTATTGGTGCGCCTAAAGTTGGCTTTGCCGATTTTGCGCTTAAGCACACAAATTCTCTGGGGCAGGAAAATATATTTCGTTGTACCAAGGGTTGCGATCCTGTCCCTATGGTTCCAGTTTGGCCCTTCGTTCATGCGCCATATAATGGTTATGAATATCGTGTTGATAACTCTGGTTTTATAAATCCAATAAAGCATAGAGTGAAGTATTATATGCAAGATATGAAAAGCAACGACTGGAATTCATATCAACGAAAAATGAGCTTTAATAGCCATAAAAGAGTGACGTTAGATGTTCGTTTAAGCCATCAAGTCAGTCGCGATTTATTTTGGATGAACCGTTTAAGCGAAGCACTATTAACGCTATTACGCCAACTAGGTCATGGCATTGCTTCACGCTTACAAAGCGGTATCGCCAATGGTTTAAACTTTTATGACCAAATCGCCATGGTACTATCTGATGTCACTTTGCATAATGCAACGTTTACTGGACAATTAAATGGTCTATTAGCTCACATGTTAGTTTTTGCAGGTCATGCTACCCGTAAAGTAGAAACTCTAAGCTATGAGTTTATTAGTTGGGTGTTTAAAAAAACGATTCAAGTTGTTAATCGATTAGCAGGCGAAGCACTGAGCTAACCTGTAATAACTAGCAAATACCGAAACTGGGGTTTAGCTTTACTCAATTATCTCTCAGCTAAAAAAAAGCGACCATTCGGTCGCTTTTTTGTTTTACAGTGATTTAAATTTGCTAGGCCGTCAGTTGGGAGTAAAATTCTGAGAAACCACTACCTAACTTCAGTAACCCCTTGACATGAATAACAATCCAAAATTAACTATTTAAAAGCAAAAAACATCATTAAGGGTATATAAATAAAGGAGTTTTAAATCCATTATTTCTTCTTTAATCACAAATGGTTTACTTATTAAATACGGGGATTATAATCATTATCCTTATTTGCAAGGAGCAGAAATATGCTAGGAATGCTTAATAAGTCTGCTATAAAATTAAGTTAAAATATTCATAAAAAGCTATCAAATAACAAAAAAAATAATCCATTACACTCTAATTTTTATTATTTATATAAGAAGGACTTCTGTGAAATACAGTGATTACTTTAAAGCTGAATATGGATATTATTCATTAATATTTATGGCTGCCTGTCTTTTTCTTTTTGGCTTTAATATTTGGCTTGATAGCAAACGATCAGGAAAAATCCTGACCAAAAGAAGTCAAGAAATGGAACTAAAAAGCATTACGTTAGATGAACAGATTCAGCTTGAAGTCGAAAGATATAAAAGCCATTCAATACGGAATTGGTTTGCTAGTCTTAATGATTTGGTACTAGGGCTATGCTCTTTTTTTATTCCGGGAATTGTAGCTATCTACTGTGTATTAATCTTATTTACGATAGATTATTATGTACTCCATTTTATAGGCTATTCCGTAATATTTTACGGAATCATACATATTGCAACACTTCGAGCAAATGAAGGCGTTTTAGCTTATTCCCCTATATTTTTTTTAGTATTTTTATCATTTATTATTGGTTTTTTCACCATTTTATTCCGGCTAGCCATAGAGCTATATTTCACCTATACATGAATACAATCACTGGTAAAACCTAAACGACAAAAAGTGAGGCAGGTTCTGCCCACTCCACTTTTTGTAACCACAATTAAATGGTCTTAACTTTGACATGAATTTCCATCTCAACATAACCGTCAACTCTGGCGTCATTCAAATAATGTTCTAACATCGGAAAATTATCAGGTTCAAATCCGCTATTTGGCAGCCAATCAGAGTACAGACCCAGTTGAGCCTTGATCGTGTCTTCAGGGATGCCTTTAAAATAAAGTACCGCATACTTACCTTTGGGGATTTCAGATGTGGTAAACGGAGGATTAACCTCTATATTGCTCCCAATGACTATCGCAGCATCATAACGGCATTTATCCGCTGGTGTTATCGTTGGATTATCATAAGCAAATGCAAAGCGTTGTTGCGCATCATGCGTTATGCCATTACTTGCTGCCCAATCGATCAGTTTGTCCCATGCGGTATATATCGACTCAGGTTCATAACCGCGTTTTGAAGCCAAAATACACACACGTCGGCTATCAAAATCTCTCACTTCCACTTTCATATTGGTATCCTCTAAATTAGGGCTCTTCGTCACCTCATTGGTGATACGACTAGGATACAAATCAGCAGGGCAAAACACTTTTCCATACTTGCTGTATATTTTTCCAATCTTGCTATCTTTTATTTTATCTGGGTTTCTTATTTCAGTCGGGCTAAAGCCAAAATAGAGTTTTACCGCCTTAGAAAAGTTAGCACTGGATGAAAAACCACAGTCTAACGCCACCTGGGTAATAGGCAGTTGAGTTTTAAAAATCAGTATGTTGACCGCCTTCTCAAGCCTGCGGCGCACAATGTAATCATTAACTGTCTCCCCCATAATGGCAGAGAAAATACGATGAAAATGATAAGGCGAAAAATAGCTGACGTTTGCCACTTCTGTTAGTGAAATCTGGTTAGTCAGATTAGCCTCAATATATTGAAGCACCCGATCGATCCGTACTTGGTATTCTTTATTCATGGGTTCCTAATCATTAAGCAGGCAAGTAGTGAACTAAAACAGTCAGGTAAGAAACCATAACGCAGCGCTATCGTTAATACAAAGCCAGTACTTCGCTTAACGCCCTACCCGTTTTGATGTTTATTGAGGCATTTTACATAAAACTGGAGACTTGAGTTAACGTTAAAAGTTTACTCTGGCCACGTATTCAAGACAAATAGTTAGGCCGTAAACATGTTTTAATTCAGCCATAGTGGCTTTGCATAATGACACTGATAAACCGAGCACCTAACTAGCATCAACGAGGGGATAAAACGCTTAAAAGCCAAATAGCACTGAGCCACAGATGATCACTTTGCTGATGGGTCTTTGGGCGCGAATGCTGGTAAATACATGGATATTTTCCTATAGTGGCCACATAAACACATTCGATTAGCGAGCTGTAGTGCCGGGCATTTATCCTTTTGTATCCAAACAACCACATAAACGGGCGGCTTTTTTTGTCGCCTCATTATTACTGATCTCAGCGCTGATAATTAGCCCTTTTATTTCAATACCTTTGGTCGATATTGCCCCTTTTTTGCCGGTATACAGCACTTCAGTGGTATTGCTTGAAAGTATTACGGCCTATTTACTGCTGTCGCAGTTTGCCAGTAACCGGCAGGTTTTCTCAGGGTTTGTTGCTTGTGCTTATTTATTCCTTATCCCTTTAGTAACGGTACAGCTTTTAGTGTTTCCAGGTGTTTTTTCGCCTAGTGGTTTACTGCATGCTGGGGAGCAAAGTGCGGTATGGATTTGGGTATTTTGGCATGCATCATTTCCGATATTGCTCTTGCTGGCATTAATTGCCCCGAAAAAAATCATTAACCAAAACCCTGCCGATCTCAATATCAAATATTGGCTGATTGCCTTTGTATTTATTTCCCTACTGGTTAGTTTAGGTTTGGCCTTATTCGCCACATGGGGTAGCCATTTATTACCCGTCTTAATTGATAAAGACAGCTATAAGCAGCTATTAAATAGCCCTTATGCCTTAATGGTGTGGGGATTAAATGTGCTGGCATTATTCTTTATGGTAAGACGGGCACGCAGTAACAATGTGCTTTACACATGGCTGAGTGTGGCGTTGCTGGCCAGCCTGATTGATGTCACGTTAACCCTATTGGCTGGCGCCCGCTTCAGTTTAGGTTGGTATGCTGCAAGAGTGAGCAGCTCGGTTTCTTCTATGGCGTTACTGTTCGCCTTGTTATGGGAGGTCAATCGTCTGTATGTCGCAGCCCACAGGGCCAATGAATCCTTATATCAGCAAAGTGTCAAAGATACATTAACAGGCTTATTTAATCGCCGTTATCTAGAAACACAACTGGCAATAGACATAGACCACGCCAAAAGATACCAAGAGCCGCTGTGTTTATTGGTTGTCGATGTTGATCACTTTAAAGCGTTTAACGATAAGCACGGTCATTTGAGCGGCGATCGCTGCTTAGTCGCCGTCGCCAAACAATTGCAACTCAGCTTAAATCGGCCCGCAGATTTTGTTGCCCGTTATGGTGGCGAAGAGTTTGTGGTGGTGTTGCCCCACACTGAGGCAGAAGGCGGCATGCTGATAGCTGAAAAGTTACGCCAGAAAGTCAGTGAGTTAAGGGTTGAAGATAAGGGCCAATTACTTAGCGTCACCATCAGCATAGGTTATGCAATATTACATCATAATGAAGACACCGCCCAAGGCTTGCTGATAGCTGCCGATACCGCCCTATATCAAGCCAAAGCCGCAGGACGCAATTGCGTTGTCGCTGCGATTCAATAACCCTTGTAGGGAATTAACTGATCAACATAAATACCGTTTCGCACAAGTCATTATTGTGTAATGACTTGTTCAATCTAAACATCTCAAAAACACCAAAAAGTGATTGATAAAGACTGTGAGCGGATTTAAAGCTATTGCTAATGTGATGGCTTTTAGTGAGGGGAAAATGTTCTCCCCCACTCATAGCAAACCCAAGCCGCTATTACTGAGCTATCAAGCTTAAAACCCAGTGTTGTAATCCCTGTGTATCCGTCATTGAACCATTAAACTGATACTGTGGAACAAAACTTTGGTTATGGCCTCTTTTTCGATCTCGATATACTTTTTGCGCCAGTGAAAAAGCGCCAAGTTTGCTAGGTAAATTAATCCCGCGAACATCCATATACACAGTATCGGCAGAGGTTTCTTGGCCAGCATGAATAAGCTGCGGTATTGATAAACTCAAATCGGCGAAATCTAAACACGCACTGCCGCAAGATTTATCGGTAAGTAAAATAGTACGACCTTGATATAGGCTTTTCTCAGTCAGATGGCGATTAACAGCAGTAGCCTGCAAGGCTTGGCTATTGTTAGGTAACGCTTCTTTCACCAGTGATTGTTGATTATCTATCGCTTGCCGCATATCTAAAGTGGTTTGTAAAAACGAAGTAGTGATATCACTGTCAGCGCCAAACTGACGAATTAACATAGGTTTCAAGCTGACAAGGTAAGCATGATTATCTTCACTTGCACGCCACATAGCGTAGCTATTATCTGGATTATTTTGCATTACTTGCGCGATATAAGCTTTACCATAAAGGCTACTCATTAAATCTTGGCCCCACTGCGAACTGCCGCCACCATTGCCACGCACATCAAACACCACGAGTTCTGCATCACGCAAACCAGCAAGCGCAAGTACCATCGCTTGCAATTTGGTTTCATCAGCACCCGATGGATAAAAACTGGGCAACCGGACCCAATAATGCTTAGGTGTAAATTCATCAATACTAAATTCTTTGGGTAACGCCACAGGAGTGAGCGTTTGGTATAAATCATTGCGATCAATTTTTTGCCAATGCAATGAAAAGGCAGTTTGCTCACCCTTTGACTCAAACACACAACTATTTGGTCTAGTAAATTCACCAATTTTATCATCGATGAGTAACTTTTTAGCGTAAGAGACTTTGCGCGCATTCAATTGATTGTTATTGAATCGATATTTAAGAATATGCTCATTCATCATGGTATCGACCGCAATATTGTCACAAGAAATAAGCTTGGCACCAACCGCAGGAAGCTGCCCGCCCCAATCTTCGGCAGTGTAATAGACTTTATAATCCTGAAATTGTTTTTCAATACCTATGCCAGCCCAAGACTGCATATCAGGGTGTTGATTAAACGCAATGCCAAAATGACCATCAGCAAAACCAGCCACAAAATAGCTCAAACTATTGGTTACATCCTGTAACGATGTCGCTTTTTTTGCCCGCGCTAACCCCTCACGATAACCTTGTTCTAACCACTGTGAAAAATATAAATTTTGATCATCTATGGCACCGGGATGATTAGCCTTAACCGTTTGGTAGATATAGGTTAAGTCCGTATGAGCAATCTGAGCCCATGGATTGGCATCAGCCAACACAGGTTTAATAGGTTCTGCTTGAGCATAAACCGCAGTACTAAACACGCTGATGAGTAGAGTTAAAATAAATAAGCTTTTACCGTGCATCTAAATATAAATCCATTTGTTATCTAAAAGTTAATGCAAAGTTTACCGTATCAGCACTGATTACACAGCATTTTTTGATATTTCAGCAGTAAGCACCAAAGCATCACGATACATTATTGATGCTTTCGAATCATAAAATAAAGCAAACAGTGGCAGCACTTAATCTCAGCCATAACCACAAAAAGCCCGCATATGTTAGCTAGCATCAACTCGTGCAAACGCGTCTTCTCCAGTGACAATTAGAGCTAAAGCACAAAAAATCACATTTCGGCTACTTTTTATTACATTTTTGTAAAACTGGAGTATATTAATCAAGCCATATAATGGATTTATATTAGCAACCGATTGTATAACCACACTAAATTTCAAGGATGACAATGGCAAACCTGTTCACTAATGTACTAGCCACCATCATCTTGCTTTCGGGTATGTTTTTGATGGTGTTGATTATGCACCTAATGCTTAAATACCGTGACCACACGGTAAAACTGCCTGTCGATCGCGAACAACTCCAGCGAATCCCCGCATATGGCTTACAGCAACAAATTCAAGACTTACAGTTTGATCTCGTCGCCGGCCTAACGATGGCGGTTATGGTAGTGACGTTTCCGTTTGCCTACGAAAGTATCGTCAAGCATATTAGCGACAGCTCATTCCCAATCGCTTTCGCACCCATTCTCATCCTTGGCCTAGGATATTGCGGTCACAAAACGCGGAAAAACTTTTCCAAGCTCACCAAATTACGTTTAGGCCACACCGCAGAAATCGCCACTGCCAATGAGCTCATCGGCTTACAAGCTTTGGGCTATCAAGTGTTTCACGACATCCAAGCCGACGGCTTTAACATCGATCACTTAGCCATAGGTAAAAATGGCGTATTCGCCATCGAAACCAAAGGCCGCCACAAGCGCAAACGCGACAGTAAAACGACTAGCGCGACCCAAGGTAAAGACTACCAACTATTTTATAAAGACGGCCGCTTATGCTTCCCCTCTTGGACGGAAACCAAGCCCATAGAACAAGCCGAACGCCAAGCCAAGTGGGTCAGCCAATGGCTCACCAAAGCCACAGGCCAACAAGTGTTCACCAGCCCAGTACTGGTCTTCCCCGGCTGGTTTGTAACAAGCCAAACAAAGCCACCGTTTCCGATCATCAACCACAAACAGCTGGTCAAAACCATACCAGCGCTTAGATCGAATAAAGAAGTCACTCAAACACTCAGCCAACAACAAGTCGATGCGATTGTGTATCAAGTCGCACAGAGATGTTTGAGTAAGAGTAAAGTGGGAAAGTGATCAAAACAGAAAATTTTCTTTAATCCGAATACATTCTAAACGATAGAAATAACTTTAAAAATTACCTATATGAAAAAATATACAATTAAATCAATCAGCCACTTATGTCTATACGATAATGCACATATAGACAAAAGCATTGAATTTGTTAACAGTATTACGAGCATTATAGAGGACCCTGAGACAAAACAAGTCTGCATTGATTTTGGACCATTAAAGAAATTGACAGCAGCAGCCAATTATGTGTTTTGCTTATTCACGCATTACCAAACGACCAAAAACAATAATATTTTAAATATTAAAATGCCAAATGATCAGTTTATGAAAGATTTATTTGTTAATACTGGGCTATTTACAGCGATTAGAGCTGGTGGTTCAGCTAAAATTAAAAAACTATGGTTAAACTCAAATTTTGTTTGCGGGAATAATAGTGATGCTCCAAAATTGCTAACGGCAATAAGGAATCGGAGTGGTGTATCTCAACTGCCGATAAAACTAACTGCAGCAATAAGAGAGACGTTGTTAAATGTAAACCATCATGCATATAGCCATATAGATATGCCGCTTTTAACATGGTGGTGCTATTTCCATATAGGTGAAGATGACAACGGTAAATTTTTATCAGCTGTTATACTCGATAGAGGTAAAGGCATACCGCAAAATATTAAAGACTCATTTCCATTATTGCATCAAAGTTTCGACTGCGAATGTATTTCACATGCGATGATGGAGTCAATAACCTCAACCAAAGAACTTGGCCGTGGTAAAGGTTCAGTAGATATGAAGAAACCTGTTAGACTCAATAAAGTCTCTAGTGCTGACCAGTTATTTGTCATTAGCCATAAAGGAAAGTATAGCTATGAGTTCATTGGGGATAATGATAAAATCGTAGTCGGTTCTCTTAATAATTCTTTAAAAGGTACTATGATTGAATGGGTTTTATACTACTAAAGAGGGTATTATAATGGTCGAAACTAAAATGCATTTAAAAGTATCCGACTATACAATGGAACCATTTGGACGATACCCCTCTGACGGTGAGGGTAATGGTGAAACATATAGAAAAAATATCCTCATTCCAGCGTTAAATAAAGGATTGAGTTTAGTTATACATCTAGATGGTGTAAGTGATGAGTATGGTTCATCTTTTCTTGTAGAAGCTTTTGCAAATTTGATAAGAAAAGATAGATATAGCTATTCTGAAATAAAAGATAAAATTGAGTTCGTTTCACATGATAAAAATTTAATTGAAGAAATTAAATATTACTTATCAGAAGCAAATGCTGAAACAAATAAAAATATTTTAAGATAGGCTTAAATTGAAAGAATTTATCACTTCTTATGGAACCATTTTAACAATAATTTCATCTTGGACTTTAGTTCTAATTGGATGGGCTATTGTTTTTAATGGTACAAAATATATTGCATCTAGAAATGAGTCTAGAAGCATACTTTCTGAATTATCACGCTACATTGAAGTCCGGTTTAATGAGTCAATTGAGTTTTGGTCTATATATGACAAAGACAAAATAGATAAAATAAAAGAAAAAACATATTTCAAAAAAAATGCTTTAGCAATTAGCAGAATTAAATCATGCAATTTACTACTGGAAAGATACGGGCTTCAAGTTATTGATAAAAAAGACTTTATAGCCATAAAAAAAGTTTTAACACTATCGCCTGACAACGAACTTTTAAAATCATATGAGCTTTTTGAGGCTTTTAGAGAAAACAAAATATTATCTTCGAATAGATTATGTAATGAAGTTTTAACTAGCATAAATTTAGCTTTCATTGATTTACACCCTCCCGTTAAGAAACCAATCTTAGATACACTATTTAAAAAGATAGAATTAAAATACTCTTTTTTAAGCAAGAAACTTAATTATATTAAACCATATTTCATGGGGTTATTATTTTCAACAACAATAATCTCCACTTACTTTTATATCGGCAGCCTTATTTACCCTATAAAATAAATCTTAATAAAAAAGAGTAGAGTCTAAGATACCTCAATTAAATTTGAATAAATGGCTGAGGGATCCCCACGAATTTAATAGCATGCTTGTGGATCCTTGATTAACGATTGTAGCGTCTTAATTCCTGCTCGCAAGTGAGACTTCAGCAGCCCAATTATAAATGGTAATAAATGGGAGCAGAGTCTGACGAATCCCCCACTTCCCTTATACGTCTGTGGTAAGAGAGCCTTTCAATTGAGTATCGAATGTGCCACCTAATGCTTTACAGTCAATATAATTTGGTGAATCCCATGTCACAGCCGTGCCACGTACAACAGGTCTGATAAATTGCCATGGCCAAAAACCGAAACGATGGCCACCGTTGTAGTCAATGATAGCATCAGCACCTAAGGATTGTGCTTGTTTCACTATTATTGGCAGGACGCTATTAATATTTCCATATCCATTTTTTGCATACTTTAACTGAGTAATAACTGTGTATTTTATATCTGATGGGGGCACTCCTGATATCAGGCAGATGGGATTGCTGTGGGATGTAGATTGATTGGCAACGATACTTGTGTTCGAAGCACATGATGTCAGCAGTACCAGACAGATTAAAAGTATTAGCTTATGCATTAATTGAAATCCTTTCATTTAATTTAATGTGAAGCGCGCTAGTCTATCTGTTTTTCGTATTAATGACATCATAGACAGAGGTCAATTAAATAAGTGGGGCTGAGTCAGAGGAATATCTACTTATCCAAAGCATAAAAATAAAGCTGGATTCCGGCTCAAAAGCATTATCGGAATGACATTTTTTGGTCGTCCCTGATGTATTGGAAACAAAAAAGCGACCTTTCGGTCGCTTTTTAATGCTTTAGATTCCCGCTCAAAAACCTTGCGGGAATGACGATTAGTGCATTACCACCATAATTGTTATTTCGAGCTATGCGAAAACTCTCAGCTGAAACCGAAATAGCGTTACTGCCGAAAGTAAGACAAAAAAGCCGCTCCTTTTCGCCACGGAGTTGACTGTTGTCAATGAGTAGCGAAAAGTAGCGGCTGATGCAGTATTACTGAGGTTAAGTAGCTATTTACTCGTAGTCAGATAATGGTACGCACGAACACATCAAATTACGATCCCCATACACATCATCAATACGGTTCACCGTTGGCCAAAACTTATTCGCCTTAACCGCAGCGCTTGGGAACACGGCCACTTCACGGCTGTACGGACGTGAATCAAATTCAGGGTCCATAATGTCAGCCAGCGTATGCGGTGCATTGTGCAGTGGGTTATTGTCCACTGGCCACTCGCCTGCTTCTACCTTGGTAATTTCACCGCGAATAGAAATCATCGCTTCGATGAAACGATCCAGCTCAACCTTAGACTCAGATTCAGTCGGCTCAATCATCAAGGTTCCCGCTACTGGGAAGCTCATGGTTGGTGAATGGAAACCGTAGTCGTTTAGACGCTTAGCGATGTCCATTTCGGTTACGCCAGAAGTTTCTTTTAATGGGCGTAAGTCGATAATACATTCATGGGCAACGCGCTCATTACGGCCAGTAAATAATACTGGGTAATGTGGGGCGAGTTTCTTCATGATGTAGTTAGCGTTTAATAGCGCAGTTTGGGTAGATTGCTTAACCCCTTTAGTGCCTAACAACTTAATGTACATCCAGCTGATTGGCAGGATGCTGGCACTACCATACGGTGCAGCAGATACAGCGCCGTTATGGTCGCTTTCGCGCCCTGGCTTAACCACTACGTGACCGGCTACAAATGGCGCAAGGTGTGCTTTAACACCAATTGGGCCCATACCTGGACCACCGCCGCCGTGCGGGATAGCAAAGGTTTTGTGTAGGTTTAAATGCGATACGTCTGCACCGATAAAGCCTGGTGATGTTAAACCAACCTGTGCGTTCATGTTCGCGCCGTCTAAGTAAACTTGACCGCCATATTGATGGACGATTTCGCATACTTCGCGGATAGATTCTTCATACACACCGTGAGTCGATGGGTAAGTGATCATGATGCACGATAGGTTACCAGCAAGCTCAGATGCTTTAGCACGTAAGTCTTCTAAATCGATGTTGCCTTGCTTGTCACAAGCAGTCACCACCACTTGCATACCAGCCAGTTGCGCTGATGCAGGGTTAGTACCGTGAGCAGATTGCGGGATTAAGCAGATGTTACGATGCGCGTCGCCGCGAGATTCGTGGTATTTCTTAATCGCTAACAGACCAGCGTATTCGCCTTGTGCACCTGAGTTTGGTTGAATACACACAGCGTCATAACCGGTGATTTTCACTAAAAACTCAGACAACTCGTTGATTAACTGAGTATAACCTTGTGCTTGGTCTAGTGGGCAGAATGGGTGCATGTTAGCAAATTCTGGCCAGCTTACCGGTAGCATTTCCACTGCCGCGTTGAGCTTCATGGTGCACGAGCCTAGCGAGATCATGGAGTGGTTTAGGGCTAAATCTTTATTTTCGAGACGCTTGATATAACGCATCATCTCGGTTTCGCTTTGGTAGCGATTAAACGTTGGATGGGTTAATACTGCATCTTGACGTACTAAGGCTTCAGGGATTGACTGACTGCCGTTAGCAATGATGTCTGCATCGAGTGCTGCTACGTCTAAACCATGGCCTGCGCCTAAGATAACGTCAAACAAAACTGCGATGTCGGCACGGATAGTGGTTTCGTCTACGCTGATACCAAATACGCCATCAGCATCGATGCGCAAGTTAACTTGTGCCGCTAACGCACGGGCATTAATGGCAGCAAGGTCGGCACCTTTAACACTGATAGTGTCAAACCAGGTAGTGTTAACCAGTGATACGCCTTTAGCGGTTAAGCCTGCTGCTAAAATGTCGGCAAAACGGTTAATGCGTGAAGCAATGGTTTTTAAGCCTTGTGGGCCGTGGAATACCGCGTAAAACGACGCCATGTTGGCGAGTAAAATTTGCGCGGTACAAATGTTTGAGTTGGCTTTTTCGCGGCGAATATGTTGCTCGCGCGTTTGCATGGCCATACGTAATGCGCTGTTACCACGGCTGTCTTTTGACACACCAATAATACGACCAGGCATTGAACGTTTGTGCTCGTCACGGGCAACAAAGAAGGCTGCGTGTGGTCCGCCGTATCCCATTGGTACGCCAAAACGTTGTGCGCTACCAA
>Ga0208031_1000208_pt1 | contig 15220 bp, 20 predicted proteins | sample MalvirAntarct_38_FD_184252 | JGI IMG/M metagenome (GOLD analysis project Ga0208031, IMG submission 184252) | Marine viral communities from the Global Malaspina Expedition - Malaspina viral metaG Antarct_38 (SPAdes) (version 2) | ecosystem: Environmental > Aquatic > Marine > Oceanic | place...
TCTAGACGCCATCCTCCGTGCTGTAGGGAACTTCATCTGGCTTGCGGGCATCTTTACCGGAGTAACGCCACCACCTTCTCCGCCGCCGAAGGTTGGAAAAGGGAGAAAGCCTGCTATACCTTGATTTGGTCCAGCCATTATCGTCCTCCTCGTCCTGCCCGTTTCAGGTTCTTGTGGTTATTATAGGGTTCATCACCACCAGCAACTTGTGGTTGTTTAAGTGCTCCATAATTCTTCACAGGACCACCAGCAACAGCGCGGGCTTGTGGTCCCATTCTAAGGCTTTCTGGCCCTTGCGTTTGATTATTCTGGTTGTCCAGTGTAGCTTGTGAAGGCATCTTTCCTGCGCTTGGGTTAGTAGGCGCTACATAGCTAGGGTCGTATTGAGGAGGAGTACCATAACGACCGCCATAACCACCATAACCGCTACCACTGCCATAACCATTACCATAACCGCCAGCACCTTGACCACCAGCACCATAAGTACCACCGCCCATACCACCGCTTGGACCATAATCACTGGCATAACTTGGAGAGCCTCCGGCGTAACCATAGCCTCCCGCCATTGGTCCGAGAGAAGCAGTAAGTGCTCCAACATTTTGCAACGTTTGCATAGGCAAGTTGTACTGACCTGTAAAGTTTTGGTAATTTAAATCCATTAGCGACTGTTGTCGTCCTCGACCCATACCGCCCATACCCATCATTGACTGAATATCGCCTTGCTGGAGTTGCGGTAATAAACTAGCCATACCACCGTACTGGCCGCCATACCCGCTTAACGCTCCTGCTCCTTGCATACCAAGTCCGGCCAATCCTTGACCGCCTTGCATTCCCATACCGTATAGTTGTTGCCCCATTTGGCCTAACTGCGCCCCTCTTTGCATTTGATTATCAATAGCGGCTTGTTCTGAAGCGTTTAATGCCTGACCTGTGTTTAGTTTAGCCTGTGCTTGTTGTGCTTCCAAACCCCCTAACTGCTGTGCTCGGGCTAATTGGTTTTGAGCTTCGGTAGTAGAAAGTGCTCCAAATTGTTGTCCTCTAGCTAATGCGGCAGACCCTTCTTGTCCTGCTAGTCCCGCTTCTTGTCCTGCTAGTCCTGATTGTAATCCTGCTAATCCGGCTTGTCGACCTTGTTGAGATTCAAAAGCCTGTTGTGCTTGATTTTGTGCTGAACCGTAACCCTGACTTCTTATCGCAGCAATTTGTTCTGCGGCTCCTCGTGCTGTATTCTCAGCTAACTCATCCCGTCGCATTCTTGATCGAGAACCACCAAAAGCTCCTCCGCTAACAGCTTCGTCTCTCAGACCCATATCGCCTTTAGACAGCCCTTCCCGAACATCTTTCATTGTTTGTTGAACAACTTGATCTTCGTAGGGATCAAAATACCTTTGAGCAGAATTAGGGTCATACATTTGTGTAGAACCGTAACCGCTTCGTTCTGCACTAGACATTCCGTCACGTGCTCGACCAAACTGAGGGGTTGCCGCCGCTGTTTCTCTTCGAGCTAACTCTAAGTTTGGTGCTCCGGTACGTGTGAGATCTTGAGACTCACCAAAGGCAGGAACTCCTCCTTCTAAATAACTGCGACCGGACTCTCCAAACTGAGCGTCTTCTGTAAGTCCTGCTCCTATATTTGTTAATCCTCTACCTTCGCTAAGACCTCGATTTATTTCACGCTGTCCTCTATTTAACGCTCCTCTCGTCATTCCTGACGCTTCATCTAACAAACCAGCTTGTTTTCCTAAATAAGGTCTATAGCTACCAATCGCTTGGTCTGCCATTTGCATACCGTATTGTTCTCTAGGGTCAAACCCAGCAACTCTGTCGCCCGTATAAGTGAACGGACTAGAATTTGCCTGTCCCATCTGATTAAACTGTTGTCTTAGAAACGTATCAGCATAAGGGAAAATACCCTGTTGTAGGAATTGTCCTACATAGGGTGCGGGAGCCTGACTCGAATATTCTTGGTCTTCTCTACTAGCCATAACGCTTGTTACCTGCTTTATTAAATTTTTCTAAATTAGCAATACCCATAGCATGACTACCACCACCGGCTTGGTCTACTGCGGCTTTTGAGAGCATATACTCTCCGTTGCTTGCCATCACAGGAATTAAATCATCTCGTGGACCTCCTGGACCGTGCATAGCACCGCCGTTAGGCATAAACATTGGTCGTTGAAGAGCGGAACCTTGGTTAGCAAAAGTAACAGAAGAACCTGATACGGGGCTTATTTCTAACGAGGAACGTCTTCTGTTTGAGTTTCCTGGAAGTGTTTCGGTACTAACCAAACTTCCTTTGCGCTTAGATTTCCCGCCTACTAATCGTTCGGCTAGTGTCCCCCCTCCGCTTTTTAATGCTTTCATTAAGGCTGCTTGAACTGTAGGATCTTGACTTGCAAAAAGATCAGAAAGTCTTTCCATTGTAGTAGCTTCGGGAAGAATCTCAGGCGCGGAGATCTCAGGCGCGGAGAATTCAGGCGCTTCCACCTCGCCTAACATTTGTTCCTCAAAAAGATCTACAGGGTCGGGCATTGCTAGTTCAGAAAAGTCTACATCAATACCTGCAATTCCTGAAGAGGTGGGGGGTACTTCAAGAAAATCAAGAAGTCCTAAACCACCGCCAAGTCCTCTTTTTAAATAACCACCAACAGCCATTCCAGCAACGCCGTATTGATCTAAATCGGCTGGATCAATTCCTGCGGCTTTTAACTGCTGTAAAATCATTTCTTGGTTTTCATCAGGAGCATCAAAATTAGAAACAGAACTACCCTGAACAGGACTTATGCCCATTTCAGACGATCCAGGAGATAATGAAGGAGAAGTACCGCTACCTATTTGTGCGGGTTGGTCAGGGTCTCCCGCAATAGCTTTATTGATTTGCGTACTTACCACGTTTATTGCGACTGCTGTCGCGATAGCTGCCATTGTCATGTTAGTAGTTCCATAAGATTATCTATTTGTTCTGTATCAAAACCGTTTAATGTTACTTCACAAAAATCGTCTACTGTAACTTCATTAAGAACGTCTTCTACTGTTAAACAGTCAGTCCTATGGACGGTTATAAAAGTACATTCTTCGTGTACATATAATACTCTTTTTGTTCCCGCTTCGGTAATTCCATGATACGGGGCTTTTATACGCTCTACACCTGTATCACTATAAATAGAGGCTTCACCTTTCATAATAAAGAAAGGGTGGTTCTTAGTGTGTATTTTAGTCGACACTAGTAAATTTTTTGGCATAACTATTTGTCTTATATACTGTCCGTCTGCAAAGTTATGAGTAACAGCGCCTTCTGCTTGCCCTGTCATTTGATTGTTTAACTCTTGATTATTGTTTTCTTCACAGTGTTTTGTAATTACTGTTTCAAACTCTTGGATTTTATTTTGAAATTTAATTTTCTTTTCTTTATATGCAAAAAACTCACAAGCTTCTCGATAAGAAAACTTAGGACTTGTTGTCAATGCTAAAGACACTAGAATCGACTCCTAGTCTTTTGTTTCTTTCCTTTGGGCGTGTAGATATAGAAGTCCGAACGGCTCCCTTTTTTCTTCGCGTATGCTTTCTTATTTACCCCAACCATTGTTTCTCCTGCGTGTTTACACGTATTTGCGAGTTAAAGCCCATCTCGTAAAACTGCAGCACAGCGGCTGATACCCCGATTATATATCAAAAAGTATATATTTTTAAAGGTTTTTCTTTACCTTTTACCTTCATTGGTTTTAGCGGTGTTAACGTATAACTACATAAATCTTTAGTAGTCTGTCCTATCAATAAGTCCGTTCCCGCTTCTTTTGTGGCTGACTCAAGTCTAGCGGCAGTATTAACTGCGTCACCTATAGCGGTATAATCGAAACGTTGCTGTGATCCCATGTTCCCAATGATGGCGTATCCGCTGTTAATGCCAATACCTATTTGAATTGCAGGCAATTCTTTAGATTCAAATTCTAAGTTAAGAGCCTCCATGTTAACTTGTATCTGTTTGGCGCATTTTATAGCCCAGTCCTCGTGGTTCTCTAGGTCTAAAGGCGCACCGAATATAGCCATCATGGCATCGCCAATGTATTTATCGACCATCCCGTAACACTGAGCTACTGCCGACTGCTGGGCTGTAAGGGCTTTATTCATTATATACGTTACTTCCTCAGGAGTTACTCGCTCAGATAAAGCCGTAAACCCACGAACATCAGTAAACAGGAACGTACAGTACCGTTTCTCTCCCCCTAACGTTAAGAGACTAGGATCCTCTTGAAGTCTCTTTACCTGTCTTGGGTCTAGATAATGCTCAAATTGCTTTTTAATGAGCTGTCTAAGTTTGTATTGCTCTTTATAATTAAGATAAAATGTAGCAGACGCAACAACAAACTGAGAAACCATCGTCCACGTTACGTCAACTAAGAAACCGCGCTGTATTAATACAAAACCTAAAAACCCCATGCCTGCAATAGACAGTCCAGAGAAAGTAAGCCCTAGATATACTCCCAAATAGTTTATAAACAAAAATACTAACAACACCCCCAAGATGAATATGAGAATTTCATACAGCCTTGCGTCACTTGGGATCATTGGCATACGTTTATTAGATGCATGAATAATAGTTTCAGCCAGTGACGCTTGTATTTGATGGGGGTATAAAAGACCTTTGGGCGTGGCTACTTGAGGGAGTATGCCTTTAGCAGTAGTCCCAACTATAACCACTTTGCCCTCTACATCCATTTCAGATAAAGACGTTTCAGCGGGAGCAACCCAATTAACCCAAACTCTACCATCAAAATCAGTCGGGATGGGGTTTAACTGTTTAACTCTCACTTCTTGAATACCGTTGGCGTTGGTTTTAATAACGTAGGTACTTGTGCCTGTAACAGACTTTAAAAGCTGAGTACCAAAACTTGCCATCCAACCGTCAGGACTACGCATTAACAATGGCATTCTCCGTACTAAACTATCAACGTCTACAGGTGCGGAGACTATGCCTTGAAGAGCAACGTCTCTTAGGCTCGGAATGTTCTGTGTAACACCTTTAGCGATTATTCCTCCAATGTCGTCGCCTAAGATTACCGTGCCTTCTGTTTTAGGAATTTCTTTGTAGCCGTCAGTCTCAAACATGGCTATAACACTGGGGTAATAAGATAACGCCTCTGCAAAATTTGCATCACCTCCGAACCGATCAGGTTCACTAAAGACCGCAACCCAGGATACAGATGCCGCCCCTGCATTTAACAAGTCTATGTGTATTTTTGCTAATCGTTTTCGGGGGAAAGGCCAACCCCCTTCGTTCTGTATATCCGACTCAGTTAGATTCAACAGAACTATCGCCCCCGTTGGCTCTTCCGTTTTAACAAAGTAATCAAAGGTTCTTAGCTTTACAACCTCAACCAAAGTAGGCTGATAAATTAATGCAGAAAACAACAGAGAGGACACTAGGAATATGATCGTCTTTTTCATTAACCCTCCTGCAGTATTCTAATGGTAGAATCTCCTCCGTTAATTTTTATAACATTAGAAACGCCATCTTGAATCAAAATTACGGTGTACCCTCCTGTTATGTCTAAATCTAATCGTGTATACTCGCTAACACCCCTTATAAGACTTAGCGTCTGCCCTGTGATAAGCGTAGTTATTTGTGTGTCTGCATCTGTCCCTAACGTTGTTCCGGTGACAGTAACTCCAGAGACTTGCGCTAATTTGTCCTCTTCCTTTGCTATCCCTAGTGCATCTAATACATTAAGTAAGTCCTCTAAATAATTGATATCTAAGTAATTGATGTCCAGTTCGGTAAACTCTAACTCATCATCTGCAAGAAAATCTTCTTCTAGGTAATCGATATCTAAATCATTAAAGTCTAAAATATTAGCAGTTTTAACGGTTCTTTCATCTGAAATAACTTTTTCTTCTTTTGGGGGGGTTACAATCAGCATGTTGTCAATAAAATCTAGAGTGAGATCCAGGACAACAGGTTTGGACGGAGCAGACTCATACACCGAGACCGTAGTAGCTTCGTAAGGCTTATTAAGTAATACGCTACCCATGGCCGTAATAACCTCGATCTCTCCGCTAGATACTCCGTATTGGTCGGGTAATAGGATAATAAGACTACGGCCTAACTCGTCTACGGTGGCTGTAAAATCCGTGCCGCGAATGGCGATATCAGCCGTGGGGGTCTTGAGGGATATATTCCGCTTATCTATCTGTCCTAGCTTACCGCTTATAAACCTAGCGGTGCCTAATCCAAAGGTAAGCGCCATTTTAGACTTACTAGGGTTTGCATCATAGATGTATTCATCTATTGTCAGTTGGGAGTGTTCTGTTAGCTTGACCGTAGAATCATCTAGGAACGTGATCGCCATACGGCCATTCGCAGTAACAGCCTCATCGTTAGACTGAACAGAAAACTTCAAGTCTGCGGTAAATGGCGACTGCTCTCTTTTTATCTGCGCGTACCCTGATACCTCCGATACCCCGCCTATCTCAACAGCCGAGGCTTGAGCCTTGATCGTTTTGAATGACGCAAAGAGTACCGTTAGAACCAACAGATATAATTTTAAGCCAGTCATTATCCTGAGTACTCAGTTGTTGTATATTAAATGTTCGACTGCCGCCTGTTTGGTCAAGGTAGAAATAACCCCCAGCACTTGCAGTCACACCAGTTCCTGTATATGTAAGCGTGTTATCAGAACCATCAATATCTACATAATTCGTGCTACCATCAATATTAATATTTGACGTTATGGTGTTGTTTGAACCCTGTATAATCCAATCAAGATCAAGGGTTGCCGCTAGTGCAGATGTGCCTTGATTAAGGGTGAAAGTATTACCTGTACCAGTAACGTTGACTAATTGGTTGCTTGAGTCAGCACCGTAAGTATTTGACGGGTCTACCTGAATAGTAAAAGTGTTGGTTGACCCAGTAAAATTGTAGTTACCCGTAAAGCTATCAGCCCATATGTCACCTAAGAACTTATTGGTAGCCCCAATCATATTAATATCTAAGGTCATGCTAGTGCCGTCTAAATCTAAAGGCGTTAAACTACCCGCCGTTGAACCTAGTCCACCGATCAGGTTAGATATACCTAGTTGTTCTATATCTATATTTGCGGTTACGCCAGACTGATCTATGTATATTTCATTGTCAGCCGCGAAGAGCGGAGATGCAGTCATCGTTGCAATCAGGATTATTAATTTTTTCATGTTTCCAAAAACTCCTATCGTAGCCAATGTTGATTAATTCTAAGACTGCCCCTTCTATCGCCTTCATAAGGGCTATGGTTGTAGACTCATTACGAGAGTTTCCTAACTCTATCTCAATAAGCTCAGTACCCATTTCTATAAATTTAAAAACATCTTCGGATTGTCCGTAACTGAATACGGTTTTCTGGCTCATTACTTCTATCAATATTTCGCCAGTTGCTACTGAAACCATCCGTAGTGAGACTGTGATATTATCTTCTCGGTACTGTGCGCTTTTTCCTATGCCTAAATATCTAGCACCAATACCACCAGTAGTCAAGTTGGTATCATACGCTATAACTGCGCCTTCTAGCAATACACCCGCAAACAGCAGTGGTGGTACGCTTTTGCTCTTACTGTCCTCAGACATTTGCTCACGCGCTGATCTTATTAGCTGACGTTCTTTTGTTAAATTATCTAAGCCTACGCGCTCTACAACTCTAAAGAACATGCCGTTGCTGGCATGTTTCAAAGCTCTAATTAACAGTGCGCTTGGTTGTTGTGTAACCGCTGTAGAAAATAAAGCAAACGAACTATTGCTTTTACGCTGACCTGTTTGGTCTGTAAAAGAATTAGGATACACCGCAACAATAGGTTTTATTGTCGGGGATTTTACGTTACGTAACTCCGTTGATTGAAGCTCGTTTATACGGACTACATCGTTGGCGCTAAATCGTTGGTTATGGGTATCTTCAAACTGGTCAAACACTGAACAGCTAGAAAGAAAAAGAACCGACAGGCAGAGTAATAGTCGTTGAGTTTCCATCAGAATCCGTTATGATTAAGGTTATAAAATCTCCGTCAACAAAATACTGGATGGTATTACCTTCAAGCTCAAGGAACCCTTCAGTACTCATTGTCTCGCCAAACAAGTTATTAACCAGTTGGCGACTTAATTCGGCATAAATACGAGACTCAAGATTGCGAATAAACCGTGCAAGCGTAGTGTTCTCTGCATCCCGCTCTAACTCTTCTTGGTACGCCTTAATCTCAGCGGCTATATCGGCCTTACGATTGAATTCTTGGTTTTCAATAGTCAGGTAGTGGCTCGATGTATTTATGCCGTTAAAACTGGGAGACTTAAACTTGTGCGTCATTTGGTCGGCAGTAATGGGCAACGCAATCAACAAAACCGTTAACGCGATTGTCTCAATCTTTCCTTTGATCATCTCTATCGGCCTTTGCAAGTCTATCCGTCTGAAGTAATTGCGGTACGCCTAGAATAGTTTTTAACAGGGTGTCTTGCCGAATGATTTCATTGTCGACAGACCTTACGCGGTCTATTAGTGCAACTAGTATACCGTGTTGCCCATCTAGCTTACTTCCAAGTCTTTCTTCTAAGTGGCTTATCTGTTCCACCAGCTTGTCATCTAGAGTGTCTACTTTAGTCTCTAAGCCATCAATAATACGGTTAATCAGTTTCCAGATAAACATCCCCAACCCTAACGCCGCCGCGATTGGGAACCCGACTTCATTGATTAGCTGAACAACATCCATTACTCTACCGCAACAAACTTACCTAACTCTATAAGTTTAGCTCTGTTGGTTAAATGTTCATCTTCTATGTCTGATTTGCTTTGCCCGAAATAAGCTACCGCTAGGTGGTTGTCGATCATTATCTGATTAATATTTACCCCGTCAACTACAACATTACCTAGAACCCTACCGAACTTTCCTTTAGAGTCTTTTAGCTTAGTTTCAATAACAACCTTATCGCCACTATCGATCGCTTCTTGTAAAAAAGCAGAGGCTAATTTCCCCCTAACTTTTTCATCTTTATCCCTAGTTCTACTTTCAGGTGTGTCAATCCCATAAAGACGGACCCGACAACGATAAAGAATATCAAAACCAAGATCCAACACAACATCACAAGTGTCGCCATCAACAACCCTATCAACTGTACAACTGTATTCATACATTAGCACTTCCACCTTTTTCTTGCTTGCCGTAAGCGTGAGTTAGGATCTTTGGCTGCCTTAGGAAACTTCTTCATCTGTCCTGCAGATCTCGCACAGTATGACTTTCTCCTTTTTGCTGCTGCACTTCCTTTTTTTACTGTTCCCGTAACTGCTGTTTTTAACTTTGATCCTGGGTTTTTTCTTTTATACGCGGCTACGCCTTTTTTAGTCATCCCTGCCCCAGACTTAGTGTTACGGTAATTACCTCCTTTGCCTGTGGTGCGTTTTATTGAAGCAGCCATTACTTTTTCTTCTTAGTCTTAGGGAATCCTGCCTTCATGTTACTGTAGGCTTTTTTAGAAATAGTCGACTTATTCTTAGGTCGGCTAATTCCTTTCTTTTTCCTAGCGTTTATATTGGCATACAGTCCTTTAGCCATTATGCGTTTTTCCTTGCTTTCTTTTTAGCCGCAACAGAGAGATCTTTTAAATGGAAAAGCCTTACACTTGTTTTTGTGTGTGACTTATTTGTGTGTAGCGTACCATTCGCCATTTTATGACTAGAACCCTTATGTTCAGTGCCGTTCTTTTTAAAATGTTTTACACCTTTCATTTACTTAGCCTCTAAAACGCGATCCCTTAGTCTAACTGCTCGTGGTCCTACTTGTATAGCCCAACGACTATCTATCATTTCAACTGCCGCTGTGTCCCAGTCTTTAACTTTCATTGCAGATAAAAAATTTTTAAACTTCAATAGTCTCGTGACGCCTAAGTTAAAACACATATTAGCCATAACTAATGTTAAATCGTCAGGTAACTCTCGCCACCAAGACAAGTTTCGGTCTAAATCTTCGAATACATTCGCAATATCTTTCTCAAAACATTCTTTAATACGATCGTCAGAAACACAGGTTCCTACGTCTTGTCCATGTTCTGGGTCACTTTCAAGAACTAAATGTCCTATACCAAAAGTCGCATATCCCAAATGATCAAGATACACCTCATTAACACAGCCTTCATCGAATGTTAAGTCTTGTTGTAGTTTTTCCATATTCATATTATGTATACCAGTTCTCAGTTCCGTACCCTGTTGCGATAGTTCCTAAAGCGATTAAAGTGTCGCCCCCTGTAGAGACAGTTACCAAACCTAATTTAGAAACAGCGCCTACTCCGTTTTCGGTTCCTTTATACAAACTAACCCAATCAGTTCCAGTCCATAGTTGTAATTGTTTTGTTGCTAAATTCCAAATAATGTCGCCAGAATTAAATTGGTTTACGTTGCGTTGGGTTTCATTGACATTTACGGTTGCGCCTATCTCTGCTTTACCCAAACTTAATTCTAACACTCTAACCAGCCTGTTGAATAGTTCAGGAGATAATTCTCCTGCAGCGAAGGGTAGCTTAGTTTCTAATAGCCTAGCCATTATCGGCGGCCATCTGGTTTAACGTCTAATCGCATAGAGCCAACTCTAAAGGAAGTTCCTACTGCATTAACATCGGTATCGTTAGACTGAATACGTAACACCGCTTGTCTTCCCCGTACTCTAGTATCTATTCTAGTAGTGACAGAGGTACAAGAAGAGGTTAAGGCGGTTGTTAATTCTTCTCCTGGATAATTTCTCCGCTTTAAAACAATATCTACGTTCTGTCCTGACGCGCCTGTGTCTACGTTACCCGTAAACTGTATGTCTGGAATAACCCTACTAACGGACTGAAACTCTTCTCCTGCAGGATCGAGATCAAAGTCACTAGACTCTATAAAGACGTTAGTCATCGCAGTTCCATCGTCATCGACGCCAGACTCATGGTTATAAACATACCCCACATCAGACGTTGAAGACGTTGCTTTAGGATCACTAAAAATTCCTTCGTCTAACCAACAGGTTCTAGAAAGTTCTCCTATCATCCAAATCTGTTCTTCATAGTTATACGTAACATACTTGTTTAGTACCGTATTAGTTCCCGAACAATAGAACCAACCAACCTCATTAAAACCTTTATTAACGAAACCGAATATTTGATAACTTTGTGTTTGGTTTATATCTCCGAAAACATAAGCATCAACACTACAGGGAAGTTCTTGGACTTGTCCTGAATAAGCATAAAATCCTTTCTTATCCATCCAAAACACGCCCTTAGGGGTATTCACCATAGCGTTGGGCCCAACTAAACCAACCCCTTCATTAACTAAGTTAATAGAAAATGTAAAGGGTTGACCTACAAAAGTCATTGAATATAGTGACGTATCTGTCCAAATCAACGTTTCTTGTCGCGCTCTAATCGCGCCTACAATAGCAGAGCCTGCTGAAAGTCTAAAAGATCCTGCAGTATTTGTAGCTAATGGTTCCCATTGTTCGGCATTTTCTTGATCGCTCCAAGCAATAAACATAGGGTCTAGTGCTCCTGTTCTTGCAGTTCCTCCCGCGTTTAATGGGTCAGCTCCAAAACAAATTACGTGTCTATCGATATCGGAGACCATGACTTGTAATGCTAACGTCGGAGGTAGGTTCGCACCTAACGCTGTTAAACTAACGGCTCTAGCGTCTGATCCGGCACTTTCATCCCAATAGAAAACCCCCGACCCACGAGGACATAAAAGTAAATCTTCACCAAAATTGTCATGAGACCAAAGACGTAACTGGTTTGTAGATCCTAAAGCAGAAACACTGCCCCAAGTGCCTGCTCCCCAGTAATCAGATCCCCAACCTGTAGACGGAACATAAACGTCTAATCCTACATTGATTTGATAGACAGCGTCTGCCGCAGATCCACCGTTCCCCGAATCACTGCTGTTAGCAGTAGCCGTAGCAGTAAACGTAAATGTATTCGCACTAGGGACTGCGGTAACTTGATATTCTTGATTTAAGACTGCGGCAGTAATAAGGCCGCCTAAAGAAACGGCTCCCGCGATAGTTACAAAATCATTAACTACGGCTCCGTGATCTGAATCAGTCGCAGTAATAACCGCACTACCATTGGTAGCCGCAAAGACTATCCCATTGGTTGTAGTTGCTCTTATTGGGGTTATATCATAAAAAACTTGGCCATCTACTGCATAATACTTCCAAGTAGTTCCTAGCCCAAGGTATTTGGTTCCTGATAAGTCTACCCAAGCATGAAGTGCTCTGCCTGTTGCTTGAAAAGAGTTAGATGAGGATTTAGCCCAGCCGCCTATTTTCTCAGGCAAGCCTTTACGGAAACGTATTAAATTAGAATCAAACCATCCGCCTCTATTAGAATATGCGGTTCCTTCTTTATTAATTCCAGGCTGGAAAATAAATTTTTGTAACGACATTACCCTCCCCCTATAAAAATTTAGTTAGGACGGCTGATCCAAGTATAAAAGGATACACTCCCCATAACAACATTTCTAATTTTTTGAATTTAGCAGAGCCTTCGTCTAGGCGTTTTTCAATATACTCATAACGAACAGTACACTCACGTTCATGAGCGTTAAGCCCCGCTAACGCATCTTTCACAGTAGGCATTATTTATCCTTGGCTTTGTTGCCCAAGAAAGCGAACTGTTCCATCACTTTATAAGCTTTTGCAACCCATACGTCATCTTTAGGGGTTTCAGTGTAGTTGCAAACTACGGAGGCAACCGTGATTAAAGACGTTGCTAGAACATAAATATCTAGTAAGTATGCCATTTTACTGCTCCTTAGTTTATTATGTACGCTTTCGTTTTTTGATTACCCCGCCACCCTTCAGTCCTGGAGGTTTTGGCGGTCCCTTTGGGCGTGTAGGTATAGGCGATCCTGGGCGTATTAGTTTAGGGCCGCCGCGTCGTTTAGGAGCGTTTCCACCTCGCCCTACTTTTTTTGTTGCGGTAGGCTTTTTAGCCACTGGTACTCTGGTTCTAGGTCTCATGATACTTCTCCTTTAAGTTGCTGTGTATCCGTTACCGGCTGAGATAGCTGACGTTGTTGCTGTCATGCTCTCACTACCCCAATCGCTCTTAGCTTTCATAAGCTCAAGGTGCTGAGTGTTACGATCAACACAGGCTTGACGGTCGGCGGCAATATCTTCTGCCATGCTGTTTCCTGCGATTACGTCTGTAATCAATGCAATGCTGTGTCCCATTGCTGTGAAGTCTACTGCTAGTTCTGCGTCTGTACGGTCTGTCATGGTTATTATCCTTCTAGGGTTACGATTCGTGCGGTTAGTGCCGCAATTAAGGCGTTTTGTTCTTGTATTGCTTTGACCAGGATTGGTACTAAGGCTGATGGGCCAAGGCGTTGTCTGCCATCAACGTCATCTTCTTTCCACATATCAAAACCATTTTTTATTTCTGAATGAGCATCAATAGCTGTTTTAACTTCTTGTGCTATAAAGCCATGATTTGTGTAATCATTCATTACACGCTTATCAGAACCATCTACATGCGCTCTATGTCCTGTAGGTAAATCTTTTTCTTTTTTCCACTTAAAAGTAACAGGACGCAAATCATTAATAAACGACAAACCTGCGGTAGCGTCTGAAATCTCTTCTTTATAGCGTTGGTCAGACGGTGCTGAAATGCTAGTTTCACCGAAAGCAATAGCAGAATCAGTTCCATCTCTACCAAAGCAGAAACTAGCATTAGCATTACCTGTGACGTTATCCCCCATCACTATTTGATTGTTTGCATTAACTGCGGATGCGGCAGGATTCCTGCCAATTAATATATTATCAGTACCTGTAGTAATCGCATCACCAGCCCCTTGCCCAAGAGCAGTATTACCTGCGCCTGAAGTAATTGCCTGTCCTGCGTTATATCCAATAATCGTGTTGTTATCTCCTGTTACTACAGCCGCACCTAATGCCGTTGCGCCTACCGCTGTATTACCATCTCCTGTAGTAGCATTTCTTAAAGCGGACTCACCAATAGCCGTGTTAGCGGCTCCAGTGGTGTTCTTGCTCAATACATTCCAACCCACCGCAGTATTACTATCGGCTGTGGTGTTGTCGTTAAGAGCCTCAAAGCCCACAGCAACATTGCTTGTTCCAGTGCTGTTTGTGGCTAAAGTGGCATAACCTACCGCTGTGTTGTCAGATGCGGTTGTATTAGCCGTTAGTGCGCTTACACCAACAGCGACATTCTTAGAGCCTGTAGTATTAGTGTAAAAAGCAAGAGAACCCAAGACTGCATTTTCCGCACCAGTTGTGTTTGTTATTGAACTCCTGTCTCCGACAGACGTATTTTGTGCGCCTGTGGTGTTTGCACTAAGGGCTTGGAATCCTATGGCTGTTCCATGACCTCCTGTGGTGTTAGCGTCTAAAGCTGTAGCACCAACTGCTACATTAGAATGCCCTGTGGTGTTGGCGACTAAAGATGAGTGTCCAACTGCGGTGTTGTTAGCGGCTGTAGTGTTGGCGTTTAAAGCGTTGTAACCAACTGCTGTGTTGTTGGATGCTGTAGTATTCGCTAATAAAGTGGCCGCACCCAGTGCAACATTTTGTGTGCCTGTGGTGTTTACAAGTAAAGCCGCATTACCAACTGCCGTATTATTAGCCGCTGTGGTGTTGGCGGTTAAAGCTAATCTACCAACTGCCACATTCTCAGAACCTATAGTGTTTGCGAGTAAAGAATGATAACCAACTGCTGTGTTGTTAGCGGCTGTTGTGTTTGCGGCTAAACTACTACGGCCTAACGAAGTATTATTTGCGCCTGTGGTGTTGAGAACCAAAGAACCCCAACCAATAGCAGTATTGTCACCTCCAGTAGTAGTGGCTTCCATAGACCTAGCACCCACCGCTGTATTCTGAGCGCCTGTGGTGTTAGCGCCTAAAGAATCAGTGCCGACTGCTGAATTAGATGCGCCTGTGGTGTTAGCGGCTAAAGCGCCCGCACCTATACCTGTGTTATTATCTGCGGTAGTATTCTTATCAAGTGCATTGACTCCCATAGCCACGTTGTAGTCGCCAGTGGTGTTGGTTTGTAGTGCCTGTCCACCCACCGCAGTATTTGAAATACCCGTTGTTGAATTTTCTAATGCTAGTGAACCCACTGCGGTGTTATATGTACCTGAAGTGTTTACCGCTAAAGCACTTGTACCAACAGCAGTGTTGTTATCTGCCGTTGTTAATACACCTAAAGCATTTTTACCTATGC
>Ga0208031_1000211_pt1 | contig 15166 bp, 17 predicted proteins | sample MalvirAntarct_38_FD_184252 | JGI IMG/M metagenome (GOLD analysis project Ga0208031, IMG submission 184252) | Marine viral communities from the Global Malaspina Expedition - Malaspina viral metaG Antarct_38 (SPAdes) (version 2) | ecosystem: Environmental > Aquatic > Marine > Oceanic | place...
ACCCAAGACTGCATTTTCCGCACCAGTTGTGTTTGTTATTGAACTCCTGTCTCCGACAGACGTATTTTGTGCGCCTGTGGTGTTTGCACTAAGGGCTTGGAATCCTATGGCTGTTCCATGACTTGCTGTGGTGTTAGCGTCTAAAGCTATAGAACCAACTGCTACATTGCTTGCGCCTGTTGTGTTTGCCGTTAAAGCACTTCTACCTACTGCTGTGTTGTTAGCGCCTGTGGTGTTAGCCAATAAAGCTCTATAACCAACAGCAACACCACTAGCCGCAGTGGTATTAGAGCCTAAAGCATTCTCTCCAAAAGCTACATTTTGTCCACCCGTTGTGTTTGTTGTTAAAGCAGACTTACCAACAGCCGAATTGTCTGCGCCTGTGGTGTTTGCCTCTAGTGCGTTTTTACCAATACCCGTGTTACTTGCACCTGTAGTGTTTGCTGATAAAGCGTCACTACCCACGGCTGTATTACCTCCCGCTGTCGTGTTAGCGTCTAACGCGCCCTGTCCTACTGCTGTATTCTCAGAACCTGAAGTGTTTACCGCTAAAGCACTTGTACCAACAGCAGTGTTGTTATCTGCCGTTGTTAATATACCTAAAGCATTTTTACCTATGCCTACATTTGAATGTCCATCAGTGCTTGCATCTAAGGCCTTCCAACCTATAGCTACGTTAAAGCCACCACCAGAAGTTGTATGACTTGTTAAGGCTTGAAAGCCGACTGCTATGTTACCCGTGTCTGTTGTTTGTGAGGCTAGTGCGGACGTTCCAACTGCAACACTTTCTGTGCCTGTAGTGTTTGCGCCTAAAGCACTTTTACCTAATGCAGTGTTGTTAGATGCGGTTGTGTTTGTATTTAAAGCACTTGTACCCACAGCGGTATTAGACGCACCCGTTGTGTTATTCGTTAAAGCATTTAAACCAACTGCAACATTATCATCTGCTGTGGTGTTTTTTCCTAAAGCACTCTGACCAATTGCAACATTGTTCTCACCAGTTGTGGTAGCATCAAGAGAAAAAGAACCTACTGCTACATTCTTAACACCTGTAGTAATTAATATTCCAGAATTATAGCCAATGGTGACATTTTTCTCACCTGTAGTTATTGCGGCTCCAGCAGAGTAGCCAACTGCTGTGTTTTGGATACCAGTAGTAATCGCAGTACCTGCTTCATCGCCTACGACAGTATTATAATTACCACCGCTTGCAATGCTGTTACCTGCGTTGACACCAAATCGGACGTTAGAGGTTCCTGCGGTTGCGGTGGATAGAGAGCCGTCTGCGCCTATGCGGAAGCGTTCTGCTGTACTCCCACCAGAAGGTATTGTACTAAATACAATGTTTTGACCTGCAACAGTGTGTTTGATATCCCAATTAATTCCACCTGAGTAAAGTAAATCGCCTGTGGTTTGTGTAATATTTCCACCAACAGTCAACGTGCTTGCCATATCAACAGCACCATCAATGTCCACGACATCAAGGTTAGTAGTGCCGTTAACATCTATGGAGCCTTCAAGGTCAATGTCGCCACCAACGGTTAAATCATCGCCAACAACCAGATCATCAACTTTAGTGGTGCCTGCTAGATTTACATCTGTTAACAAGTCATAAACAACAGCGCCTGACCCCAGACCATCACCTGCAATTAATTTAACCTCTCCTGCAAGAATTGCTACGTTAGCTCCACTACCCTGCGTAAATGTAAGGGTTGCGGAAGTAGCATTTTCCATGATGTACATTTTGGAAGAAGTATTTGGCAATAGAGTTATAGTGCAAGCTTGTCCGCCACCTGTAAGTTTTAGATACATATTTCTATCTGCATCTAAGGCTCCATCAGCCAGAGTAATATTATCAGTCGAAGCGTTCGCTATAGCTCGTGTACCATAGCCAAAAGCTTGACCAACCATCTCTAAGTTTAAATTTGTTGTTGTGCCCCAAGTTCCGCTAGCGTCACCCGTGGCCATCTCGTTGAGTCTTAAATTGTTTACGTATGTACTTGCCATTTTTGTTCTCCGCTTTGATTATACCTTATTTTTTACAAATATTAAGCAACTTCCTGCCAGTTTGGTGTTTGAGTAGTCGACACTGACGTGTACGTTGTTGTTATATTTCGTCCTACTCTTTCCCATACATTGACTGAATTAAGTGCAGAGGTTAATTCAAAACCTTCGGCTATCGTAACATCCGCGTTTGCCGAGGGGTCTACACTGCCCAGTGCCGACGTCATTGCTGCCAATGTAACGTCAAGATAATTATTAGTGCTTAAACTTTCGTTACCTAGCGCAGACGTCATTGCGGCTAATGTAACTGCGACATTCGCCGCACATGTAACAGATTCATCCCCTAGCGTTGTTGTTGACGCAACTGCGGAAACTCCTGTAACTGCCGCAGCTTGAACAGCAGTGCCGTCATCTAACGCAGAAGTTCCAGCTACTCCCGTAACAACGACAGGTATGGGTTCGCCAAAGGTCAGTTGACCAAAAGTGCCTCTACCCCAACCAGCTACAATAGCCATTGCTTACTACGCTATTCGTATAATAGCGTTTGAAGCATCTGCTGCAGGAAATTGAATAGTAAAATCTCCTGCTGTAGACGTTTTATCCCCGCCAAAATCCAATACTGCAACCGCTTTGTCACCGTTAGTATCGTTGTAAATTAAACAACCTCGGGCAGTGATAGTAACATTACTAAATGTTAAATCTGCGAAATCAGCTATAGCCGTTGTTCCTGACGCTACCGGAGTTACGTTTGTTAAGGCAGATCCTGTTGCTGAGTAGTTAGTTCCACTTGCTTCGTTTGTGCTAGAGTAAGCAGTTGTTGCTGCCCCCAGCGATGCCGAACTTGTATATAAAGCTAACTTAAAGCTATTGCCGCCATTGGTAAAATTATGCGTTCCCGTCATTAGCTGTACTTTAAATGAAGTACACATTGCCTGTGATATAGCCATTACAGCCTCCTTATTATTTCAGCCATTTCTTTCTGACCTTGTTTATCTAATAAACCGGCCATAGTCGCTCTGTCACTAGCGATGGCCTGTTTTATGTATAACAAAACAACTGATTGTATGTTTTCTTTAAATGCATTTGCCTGTGCTTTAACCATAGGATCTGCATTATCACTAACAGCAATCAACCGTTCCATCACTCTTCCCGTCCAGTATTCTGGGCTTAAACCTTCGTTTTGTGTAGTTTTTACACCTACACTTCCTAAACTACTCGACACATCAACACTAAACATTATGAGGACCCCTGCATTTTCATTTGATCATGTCTAGCTTCGTCTCTTACGTCTTTGAACTCACCTAAAATTTTCAGCATTGCTAAAGATTCCTGGAATTTTTGTTCATACAACATTATAGTGTCGGGAGAGGCTTTCATAAATACAGCTCCTTCTACTAAAGAACCGTATAACAGTGCATTAGGAGCGTTTTCAGACAACCAACTTTGATTATCATCTCCAACACTTGTTAAAGAGTTAGGTCGGTAGTAGTAATGCAGTTCGCAAGTTAATCCACTCGTTGGGGTTGGCGCTAGGATAAAAGTATCATTATCGAATAAAGCATAGTAAAGGGGTTGGCCCACTGTAGCGCGGGCTGGTGTGTAATCTCTAATCCAGGAAACATGTTTAAGTAATAAATAACTGTAATTACTGTCGGAGTCTATAACCGCTAAACTAAAGGGCGCTAAAAAATCAGGAGGGGTTTGTAGATACTCAAGACTTGCTGTTAGATCTCCCGTTACATTTTTACGAAATACTGGTAACTGTACCGCCTTTAAAATACGTTCCTCTGCGGTCTCTATAAAGGTATTTAAGCTACTAGTGAAGGTTGCTTCAGTATTATCTAAGTAATTCTGAACCGTTGTCTTTAAGCCGCTGTATGTAAATCCTGCCATTATGTCTCCACCGTTACGTTGCCTATTTCGCTTGTTGCTCCGAACCCATCAAAAGAAATCCCTATCGGATCAGAAGCAAACGTCATTCCTCCTGCTGAAAGGTTAGTAGTGATTATAACTCCTAATTGACTTTGAGGCAAAGAAACGTCAGGACGAGGTTTCCACAGAGATTCAGCATCTATTGTTAAGTGAGGTGGCTCAAGTTGAGGATGTTTAGGTTCATAACACTCTCGGCATGTTCTAAACTGTTCCCACGTAGTTTTTGCTGTTTTATACTTAAACCTAAAACTACAGGTGTCACATATGAAATAAGCGTATTTACCTGAAGCATAAGCCATTAGATATACTCGTATTTAGGAACAATCCTCAATGGAGAACGATCTTCATCGTATCGCAGAGCGTTAGCTAAGTCTTGTTCATACTGTTCTTTCATTATAGGTAATTTCTGTACATTCTTTTTCAAACATAAATAATACGCTAAACCCGAAACTAAACAAGGGGTGAATCGTGTTGGGATATCTACATCATTAGTAGATGCCGAAGAATCTTCAATAGTACGCCAAACGTAGTAAACGAGTTTGTCGGTTGAGTTCTCGGGCGTTGGATAAAGATGAATAACAGGTGCTTTTAAACGTTCTAGCCAATAGTTAGTTGCCCTAGACTTAGTTGCCTTATTCGGTATATTAACAAACTCATTGCGATCTATTCGTTCTAAAGTGTAATCGGTAACTATTCCATTAACTGTTCGTTCAATATACGCATCCAATATATCAATATCTGAAGCGTTAATTAAGTATTCATTGGTTCCTTCCGTAAGCGTAAGCTCTACTTTAGAAATCTCCCACATTTGAATACCTCTGTTTGACCAATCAGCAAACATGATATTCATAGATCGACGCGCAGTAACTGCGTCATAAGCCGTACGAGCTTCTAAACCAGCAAGCTCGTATGCTTCTTCTATTGCTGTCGCCACATCTAAGTTAAATGTGCGAGTTCCGGAGGTAGCCATCTTTAAGCGTGAAAAACGGTTAGTGTTAAGAAAGTTGAGACGGTGTACTGAATGTAAATACCATCAGTGAATAAAACACCCTCATCGGGTATTACTACGTCTCGTGTTGCATCGGCATCCCCAACTGAACTTAATCCCATAACACTTGTCCCTGACGGAGACGTTCTTAGGAAATCAACAGTACCTGCAGTAGCGGTGCTGGTAAGGTAAATACCTTTCAGTCTAGATCTGCCCGCAAATATAAGGTCTGCGGCGGAACCATTCACTCCGGCAGAAACGTTCCCTGCTGGATTACCTACTGCGGAAATACCTGATATAGTCAAGAAGAACACAGCTCCTGTTGCTGTTCCAGCATTAGCGCCTGTGATAGATTCTACTTGAGCATCTCCATTTACATCAGTACCTGTTACGGTAAAAGACTTAGCTGCGTCATTGCCTGCCGAAAGGATCGTAACGATCCTCCCATGGCTAAGTGCAACAGCACCTCCAGAGGCTAAAGCGCCTCCGATGACAAGAGCAGCATTATTTCCAACAGCAGCTGCGACTGAAATTCCATCAGCATCCAAAGCTACTGTATCGGCAGTAATCGTTACTGCTTTTACATCTGAATATCCTGCCATGGATTACTCCTTAGATGATACCAGTAAGGTTAATTAACGAATAATCGGTAGTTACATTAACTATCATAACAACACCTATTACTTGTATAACATCTCCTGCTGCTGGTCCAACTGCCCCTGCGGCACCTAAGGGTACTGCATGATTACCAACAACAAGTGTTCCTGAAGTTAATACGGCTTGCGGACCTGAAACTGCGAACCAACCATAAGCACTAGCGGCCATGTCAACTACGGTTACACCTAAGGTAGCACCTGTAGTTGTAGCGGCTTGAACAATTTGACCACTGCGTGGGTCAGGTATTAATGTTACTCGTGAGCTTGTGGTTATAGCCGTTGCTAAATCATCATAACAAGTAATTACTATTGAAGGATCCGCTGAATGGTCATGTGCGGGGTTAGATTTAATTCTAAGCATTTGCCCTTCACCAGCAGCATCGTTGATATAAAGGTATCCGTTAGCATACTGATTCAGCGTAATATCAGTACCTGCGGTTTCAACTGATATTGCGGTTTCACCCGCAGCAACACCTGCGGTTGGCGTTAAATCAAAGTGGTGCGCTATTGAAGCCGCGTGAGTTACGCATTTTCCTGCGGTAACCGCTGTTGCGGCTAATCGACCATAGGAATAAACAGTGTTACCGTAAAGTAATCGACTGCCTAAAGGAAAGAGTTGAGAAAGTCCTGAAGTAAACGGGTCTACTGTTCCGTATTGGCTTCCACCTTTACCTACAATAAAATCAGCTGGTCCATAACCAGTTGCTGCAACATATTGAGTATGTCCACCAGCATCTGTAAAGATATTACCGTCTGAATTAATTACTAAACCATCGGTGATGGCTCCAGTTGCGGCTGTTACGTCAATAGTTTTGAAACCGTTTTCAGACCGGACGGGTCCATTAAATGTAGAATTGCCCATAATTTTTTCTCCTGAAAAAATAAGTCTTATCGTCGTGGGTTGTCTGCTAGGTCAGTCGATAAAACAAAAGTAATAAGTCCTAGTCCTCTGATTGTATATCATTCATCTATAAAAGAAAAGGGAGCCGAAGCTCCCTTTAATCAACTCAACTTAATGAATTATGCTCCTGGAGATCCAAAAATACCTCTCCAATCACTCCAACCAAAGCTGTAACGCTCTCGAGCCTTGTATCGTACATTACCAGTTTCGAAGTCGCCTTCCATACTAGTTGATACAGCAGTTCGAACGAAGTGTTTAAGTCCGTTAGGAACGTCAGTTTTGATGAAGAACGCATCAGTATCGGTTAGATAATGGTTAACAACATAGCCTTCTGAGATCATTCCCATATTTCTAAGTGCGTTAATATCATTATCTGAAGAACCAACTCGTCCTGGAGTTTCTAAAAGCCGATCAGCAACAAATTGCAAAGCAGGTGGAATGATTAACTTCCGTGCTTGTGCGTTGACTTTAAGGTTACGTTCATCTTTGAAGTCTGCGATGTCAATCAACGCTTGTTCAAGTGAAGTTTCATTCAAGTCTGCTGCAGTTGATAGCTCATTTTTTAGAGACACGTTAGAAACAGTCGGGTGAGCAGTAGAACATAGCTCTACACCATCACCACCAACATATGAAGAACTAAACGCATTATTCAATACGTTAGCCGCTTTCACTTGCTTAGTCTGTTGCATAGACCGTGCCAGAGCGCGTGTGTATCGTGAAGAAAGAGTATCGTAAAGGTTATCTTCGATAGCTTCTTCGGTCAACGCAAATGCTAGTGCAACGGTTTCGTGTGTGAAACGTGAAGTCCAAGACTCTTGAGCTGTGTCATAAATGACAGCGGCTCCTTCGCCTTTAGTAGGTGCTTCACCAAAACCACTCAACATTACTTCTTCCTCGAACGCTCTTTCAGAACTTTCGGTGTCGAAGATGTCTTCGTGCTCGTTATTATATCGCTCATACTCTAATCCAAAAAGAGCATGGAGTCCAGGAACTAGTTCTTTAACTAGTTGTGCTCTGTTAATCGCCATTAGTTATCTCCTTAGATTAAACAGCAAATGTGTTAGTCGGGAATGTGAAATATCCTCTCGCAAAAGCACCAATTTCGTTGCTTGGTTGCGAGGCGAATCCTACACATAACGCTACACCACTTGAAGTAGTTGCGGTTGCCCCTTCCTTTGATCTACCGTTGACAGTACTGCCAGCCGTAGTAGAAAGAGTATATTTAGACCCAATAAAACTTACAGCAGGAGTTCCTGCGGTAAATTGAGCCTCGTAGACGACAGCAGGATCATTATAAATCAATGCTTCTGCGTCCTCTCCTCCTAGTGTCGCAACACCACCAGTCCAAGTCTTTGAAAACGTTGGAGTGCCATCGGTTGCTGTAAAAAATACCCCGTAGAACACACCTATGGGGGTGGTAGTCGCCGTGCTTTGAATTACGTAACCACTTGATAAAGTTACAACATCTCCACTGAAGATTGATGCTGAAGTTTCACTAGCGATTCTCATTTTCGCAGGACGAATAACACCACCATACATGTGATATGCAGGTGTAAAACCATCGGGTTTATCTGTATTAGCCATTGTAATCTCCTTTGCTAAAATACATAGTTATTGTTTAATTGCCTTTATTGGCGTTTTTACTACCAAACGCAACTTTAGAACTCCTTTGGATGTCTCCATCTCGTATAGGCATTCTGCCGTCACTTTCTCGCATAAAGTTATGATCTACACCGTCCATAGCTGATTTTGCTTGGTCTGAAAAATAAGCTGTTCGCTCATTTGCGGTTTCGATTGGTACTTTTGCTAGAATTAACCCACCAACTCCAATTATTCCCGTGTTGCTTCCGCTGTCTATAGTAGGGGCTTCGAATTCAGGATGATCTTCTGCTCTCACAGGTTCATATCCTTCTCTAATACGTTTAGACATATTAGATTTATCATCTTGTCCTCTAGTAGCTTCACGAATCCACCTAAATTGATATCCAGGAGGTGCTTCAGGGGCGTCTAACATTGACGGGGGTTTCCAGGGTGTTCTGCGAGTTTGAGAGGCTCGTGTCTCTGCAGATCGTGAGTTACGACCAGTTATGACATCTTTTTTATCGTCAGTCATTTTTATACTCCTTCAATATGCTTGGCATATTCTTCAAGCGGCACGTTCAGTCGTTTAGCGATTGCTACTTGACTGGGGGATAGCCTGATTTTGCGTGAGGATTTTTTACCACCAGCACCACGGCTAGAGGCAGCAACCTGTTGCACGGGGGCAGATTGCTCTTCTGAAAATCTATGTGGAAAATTATCTTGCATACGTTTATCTACTTCAGAGTAATACCTGTCAGAAGTTGGGTCTACTCCGCCTTCGACAAGTTCTTTATGTATTCCAAATGCTGCAAACGTCATTGCTTGGTCATCTCCAAACCATGCATTATTTGCCGCCCATCGCTCTGCTTTTGGGTCGGGTCCCTTCGCCTGAGGCTGTAGTGTTGGTTGATACGCCTGAACCGGAACCTGTTGTGGTTGGTTTCTCTCTCTAATGTTTTGCTGAGCAGATAATCTTCTTAAATTTTCTGCTTCTGCGCTTACCCTAGAGAGTGTTTCAGTTGCATCGGCAACCGCGCCACCATCTCCTGCGTCTTGAGCCTCCCTTAAATTTTGTTTAGCTCTTTGGATTTCTGATTGTACTCTATTATCGTACTCTTTGAAAAGGGAAGAATCAGAGTTTTTTAATTTTTCCTTTAAACCACTTGCTGTTTGATTAACGCTTTGAGCATAGTGAACTGCCTCATCCCGTTGTCTTTCAGCTTCTCGCATTTTATAAGTGAGCTTATCAATACGTTTTTGTACTGAATCACTTATTTCGTCTAACTCGTCTTTTATCTCCTTTTCAGACACAACGTTGTTTTCAAAAGTAACTTCGCCTTTAATTGAATCGTCAACGTCTGCGGCATGTATATCAACTTCCCCTTCGGGAAGAACTAGTTCTATACTATCTTCTTCATTGTTTTGCATGAGTATTCCTCAAGAATGTTATGATAAAATTGCTTCGGGATTGTCAATACAGGCTAAAATCTCATCATCATTTAAAAGACGCATATCGCCACCTTCTATTTGAAAACGAGCACCCGCATATCTGCCAAAGATTACCCAGTCACCTTCCTTACACCAAGCTCCCTCAGGAAACTTATGCAAGTCACTATACGCATCTGGTCCCACCGAAACAACATAGCCAACAACAGTTGCAAGTTTTTCTTTGTCAACAGTTGACTTAGATAAGTGGATACCTCCTTTAGTTACAGAAGATTGTGTGAAGGGCAATATTAAAATACGATACCCAGTTGGACGGGGTAACGAATCTGCATGAGCTTCTAAGTTTTCATGTGTTATTACATTTTCAGGTGCTTTCGCAGGAACAGCATCACTTCCAAAAAACGGCAATACTCGGTCCGGAACAGTTGTGGTTTCGACTTTATCAGTCATTTGCATTCTCCATATTAGAATGTAGGGTTTGAATCTCCTGTTCACAGAAACTCAAACCTGCGATTTCACCAACGATCCTTTGGTATTGCTCAAAGTCCTCAATACTTCCAGAAGCCAGCGTGTGCGTAAGAGCTTCTTTTCTCTCACGATATTTACGAAGCAAATGCTCCGTAGCTAAGATATAGTCCACTTATTTAATTGACCTATACCAAAGAAGTCCTTTTGTTTGTCCGTTTGCTCCTTTGACTTTTGCTTTTTGGGGCGTATCTAAACAAACTCCGGCTTTTACCGATTCAGTTTTAGTGTTGTCGGTTATTGACGACTCACTAGATTCTGAACGATTCGATTGTTTAGAAGGTGAAGGAAAACTCTTCATTTTGTCGTAATACTCTCGCATTATTTTTCTCCGGTCGGGTTTCTACTTTCTCGAACTATTTTAACTAGTTCTGTATAGTTCTTTTCAGCATCTGTTTTTGCTTTTTGGTCAAGCCCCTGCAACTCTATCGCAGACTTAGTGTCTTGTACTTTTAGATCTGCGTCTATTTTCTCACGTTTGATTTGCGCATCTAGTTGTGCTTTCATCTCAACAAGCTGTGCGTCTCGTGCATCATCCTCGGTTTTTTGTGCTAACTGTGCTTGTTCGTGTTGCAGTTGTGCCTCAAACATTTCACGTTGCGGATCTTGTTGTGCTACCGCTTCGGCATCGGCTAGTGCCTGTGCTTTACCCGTAACTTCTTGTGTTGCTTTTGCGGCCATCATAGCAATTTGATTCATTGTTTCTGGATCCATTTCAGCACCGTCTAACTCAGGAAGTGCCTGACCCATTGCCTGCTCTATTTGCTGTTTATAAAGCATTGACTGATGTTCTTGGATATTAGCACTAATCGCTTGAGAGGCCCCCTCATTATCAAACATCATAGGGTTTTCTAAAAAAGCAGAATGAGCGTTAATATATGCGTCATGATTTTGGAATGGATACGCTTTTATAGGATTACCTGTTATAGCCGCTTGATGCTCACTAATAGGGTCTCTAGCCGGAACTTCTGTTTCAGGAGGCAATAATGCGTCAATATCTTTAATATTTAGCGCAATATACATTTTTCGGTAAGATTCCCGTAAATCATGCAATTCTGGGGCGGCTTGAGCCATTTGTAGCTGTGTTTGAGCTAAAGTGATTCTTTGGGTCATACTGAAGATATTTGGGTCACTTACGGGGATAACATCAACAGAACTATCGAAATCTTCCTTAAATACGTTTTCTGAAGCACCTTGGACTTGATAAGGGTATTCGGGGGGTAAAAACTCACCAAATACTCTTTTTAATATTTTAAACTCAGTTCTTTGAGCATAATGTAGTCGTTTGTGGATTGCGGACATAACTCGCTGTCCTTTCTCCATCAACGCTACCGTTGTTCCAACAGGGGCTTCAGAGTTTCCGTCTCCCGTAGGGGCTTCTACAGTAGCGGCAAATCGCTTACCCGAATCAACTAAAGCACCTAATAATGTCGTTAAAGTAGCACTTGGCTCTTTATACGGTAAAGGTAAAAACGCATCTTGTAACCGACCTCCAGGAGCGTCAACATCTCTCCATTCTCCTGGCTGTAACGGGTCATCATGTCGTTGAATATTCAAGCCACGTGCTTTAAATCCAGCAGGAAGGTTAGAAAGCGTTCCCGCGTCAATTAATTGACGTAAAATTGCAGTAACTGACTTAGTTAAGCCCCCCATCATGTGGATTAATCCAAAACCGTAAAACCCTAATCCAGGAAGGAACTTATAATGAGTAAAATGTTCAATTTTCTTGCGCATTGGGTCGTTTTCGTTGTAGTTGGGCCTAATTGCAAGGATTTTGTTGTTATCTTTGCAAATAGTCACTACATACGGAAGTGCTACGCCTGTTTCTTCGCCATTTTCGTCTAAATCTTCGTGACCTTCTAAATCTAGGTCGACATGTATCTCTAATATAGTGAATTCTTCGTCACTTATTGTTCTAGTTAACCCTTGTAGCTCCTCTAACTTGTCCGTAACTTCGGTATTCTCCATACCGCTTCCAGGAGACATCATTTCAAGGTCTCTATAGAAGCCCGAACGCTGTAATTTGCGTACTTCGTTCTCTGTCATGTGAATTACATGAGTAATTCTTGGAGAGGTTAGTAAATCTACAGCATAATAAGGAACTACTAAGTCCTCAGACTTAACAAAACGCGCTACAGCACGTCCAACTGCGGGATCGTAATAAACTTTTTTAAACGCAGAACCTGATAAAGGAAGATAAAACAATAATTGGTCCATTTCTGGATCATATTCTTCCATTTTGTACGTAATTTGGTAATTCATGAAGTTTTTAACACGATTAGCTTTTTCTAGCTTACTATCATCGGTTATACCTAGAACTTCAGTGTCTACGGGACCACCTGCGGGTAACATTTCTTTGTAAGCTTGTGCTTGAAACTGCGTTACCGCTTCTGCAAGAATTGGATGGTGTACTCCAGAGGCTCCAACAAACGGTTGTGTTCTATTACTAGAATTAATTCCTAATAGATCTAAACCTTCTACGTATGTTTGAAACCAATCTGTTCTAGAATCTAGATCATCTTCAAAAGAACCAACTAATTCATTAGCTATTGTACTTAGCTCTCTATCGTCTAGCGTTTCCGCTAAATTTTCTCCAAACTTAGACGGTTTTTCGTCAGGCATATCACTGCCTCTGATTATTGAACCGTCAGGTTGAACAAAAAGATCTGTTTCTTCTTCCGGTTGTTGCATAAGTTCTATCTCAATGTCTTCTTGAGAGTTAGGAACCGCTGACAACATTTGTTTTTCAATAGCCATAGTGATAAATCATAGTATGATTCTGATTAATAATAAACCCTTTCCCTTTCATAATACTCTTCTTCTTCAAAATAGTCACTGGTTAACTGCAAAAAGCCGCCTTCTCTGAATCGAGCCAACGCTAACGTGGTTGCATCTACTAAATCATCATTTTCTCCTGAAGGGAAATCTGAAACTTCTTCCATGAGTTCTTCACCAAAACGATTATCCGGAACCCAAACGCGCCCGTCTTGGAAAATAGGCGATACTGAGTTTAATCTAGCTATCTTATCCTGACCTTTTCCTGGAGAAAAAGTGTTGACAGGAATACCAACTCTACGTAATTCTTGAACTAATGGAATTCCTGACGCTTTTGCTTCAATAATAACAACATCAGGACTCCAAAATTCATACAAACGTAATGCTTCCGCTTTTAACTCAGGGAAATCAAACCGTTCTTTAATACAGTCTATTAATATTAAATGAGCGTCATTGCCATGATAAATCTCGTCACCGATTTTACCCTCAGGATAAAATACACCCCATGTTGTTATAGCCGTAAAGTCAGCTCTTTCGCTCTTTAAAAACGCTGTATCATAGGATTGTATTAAATAATCACATTTAGGCGGTTTATTTTCATCCCAAATCTTAAACCAATCTTTAGGGATAATAGAAATACCCTCGCCTGTTGGCCGTTGCATATACTGTGCCGCCCACTTAGACGGGCTAACTGATGCTTTAATGCTCTCTAATTCAGCTAATGACCAATATTCTTTCCAAAGAGGCTTACCACTAGGCAATATCGCAGGAAATTCTATAATTTCCCATTGATCAGAACCTTCGTCTTGTGCCATTTTTCTTGTTAATCTACCCGTTAGATCTTTTTTATTCCAACGAGTCATGACTATTACGATTGCCCCTCCTGGCTGCAACCGTTGACGAGGACCTGCCATAAACCATTCATACGCTTCGTCCATCGCTTTATCAGACATCGCATCTTGCTCAGAATGAGGATCGTCAATAATAAACAAATCCGCGCCCCTTCCCGCTAATGCTCCACCGATACCTGCGGCATAGTATTCTCCGCCTTTGTTTGTTAACCATTTACCCGCACTACGGCTGTCGGCCTTTAGCTCAGTCTCTGGGAATAACTTGTGGTATTCTTCTCCGTCAATTAGATCTCGGGTCTTACGTCCGAAGTTAATTGCAAGATCAGCGGTGTGTGTTGCTTCTATTATTTTTAACTTAGGATTTTTCCCTAATAGATACGCAGGGAACAAATGAGAAGCAAACTCGGATTTCGTGTGACGTGGCGGCATATTGATAATTAAACGCTTTAACTTACCACTCGCTATATCATCAAACGCTTTAGCCATCTTTACATGGTGATCGCCATTGATAAAATCAGCCCAGATAGCCTTAACAAAATGCATAAAGGTACTGGTGGATTCTTCTTGGAATTCACGCTTAGTAAGCTCTTCTAATAAAACGGTAAACTCTTTAGCTTCCGCTTTAGTTAAATGCGATAAGTCTATGCTTTTTAACGCTTTTAACTTCTCAGCGTTACTACTCATCTAATAAATTTCTTAAATAATCATCCAAATAGGGCTTATCGCCTGATTTTTTTGCCATACGGTCTTTCACTTCCTTCTTTATGGCAGCAAGTTCTTCGGGACCATATCCTGGTAAGTTATCTGAGTCACTAAGAGCGTCAGACAACTTTCGCGGCATAAGTTCTCCCTCTACTGTCGGCGATAAAGTCCTTAATCCACTTTTTCCGCCTTCAGACGCTCTAACATTAGGAAAACCTAACATATCTGCCGCAGTTGGTTCCTGTTGTTTTTGTAACTCAGTGTATTGTTTAGAATAGTTATACGCTTCTTCTCTATACATTGTTTCTTTTCTTCGGGCAGGATCTCCGTCGAAGGGGATATTACGCTTTTCACGTTCCGCATTGTGTCGTGCTTGCCTCATCTTTTTTGCTATTATACTAAGGCGTTCTGATACCGATTTAACAACCTTCGATGCCGGAATAAAAGGAACCATACTTAAGATTGACATAAGTCCGCCCCCAAGATGATCGCCCTTCTTTATCATATCGACGCCTTCACTTACGCCCTGTACATCACCTAAAAGAGGAATCATTTCAGCCAACATAGAAAGATTCTTTCCCTGCCGCTGTGCCGAAGCGTTATTAGAAATCCCGTTACGCTTTAAAAACTCAGTAATACGTTGCCGCTGATCCTCCAACGGGGACGGTTTGTATGCTTTTATTGTTCCGTAATCTTCTTCCACTTCACCACCATCGGCTAGTCTTGGAACTTGAGTTTTCGCCATTTCAAATAAAAAAGCAATATCTTTATTATTAACCGACCGACCGCCTTGCCCTATTTTTGT
>Ga0208031_1000215_pt1 | contig 14847 bp, 14 predicted proteins | sample MalvirAntarct_38_FD_184252 | JGI IMG/M metagenome (GOLD analysis project Ga0208031, IMG submission 184252) | Marine viral communities from the Global Malaspina Expedition - Malaspina viral metaG Antarct_38 (SPAdes) (version 2) | ecosystem: Environmental > Aquatic > Marine > Oceanic | place...
ACTATTGGTTCATCTATAATTTCTACTTTAGCAGTAGAAGTAGAACCTTTACCTAGCTCCGCTGCTATATCTATCTGATTTTGCTGTTTAGGATTTCTAAGACCCCACCCTAGATCAGATGGCATAGCCCTTTGTCTCATCAGGTCATTAGAGGATTGAACAGCATCTTCACTAGTCTTTGAGAAAATTGCACTGGCCTTAGCGTAAAGGTCTTCAGACTTCTTCATAAGTGACAAGTACTGAGAAATAGCACCTTCATTTACTGTAAGCCCCTTAGCATTAGTGGCAGCTGCAATCGCGTTTACATCACCATTAAACTGATTTAACAAATCATCAATGTTCATACCAGCAGCAGTGATCTGAGTGTACGAATCTCCCAAAGCTTTGGTAGCCAAGGCCGATGCGTCTTTAGCCTGTTGAACATATATGCCAGCCAATCCTTTATCTGATTCAGAAATTTTAGAAGACCAACCTTGTTTATCATTTATCGCGTTTATTTGTGCTCGATATGGAGCGAATGCGGTGGATAGGGCAATCTTTCCAAAACCACTATCAAGGATAGAGGACATCGGATGACCTACCTCGTTATCACCTTTTCCAACTGTTGATCTAAACTTTGTCATTGGAGCCTCATAGGTACCAATGCTTCCATCATCTCTTTGGTAGCTGATCAATAAATCAGCACCCATCATTCCATTAGGTAAAGCATAGGTTTGCATTACCTTCTTGCCTGTTATCTTTCCATTTATTGTTTCAGGCTTATTTGGCATGCCGCCCTGTGGAATCATCATCCTGTTGTAGGTATCAGGGGTTTCATTAACTGTGACAAAATCACCTACGCCTCGGTTTATCTCACCTTTAAATAAAACATTCATGTACTTGTTAAACTCAGTGGTTCCTACTTTCATTAGGCCGCTTTGAAAATAGTTAACGGCCTCAGTGAACTCTGGGGTAGCTGCCTGTTGGACATCAAAACCAAATTCCTTCATGGTATCCAGATCTTTTTGGTCAGCCATTCTTCCAGAGTCATAGGCTGATTTTATGCTAAACGCTGCTTTTTCAGCAGCTTCTTTTAGATCAGATTTCTTTCTGTCAGCGAGTGCTAGCTCTTGATTTTCTTGAGTTATTTTAAAAGCGTCTTCCTTTAACTCCATAGATCTGTCAGCGCGTGCCGCATCATCGAGGTAGCTTTTTTTCTTTGCCTCGTTCATGTAGAATTTGTCCATCATCTCAAAGCCTTGAGTGAGTCCAGATCCGAAACCTTGATTTGATAAAGCCATGATTCTATTTCCTTAAAATAAACTATCGAACAAGAAGCCAACACCCAAGCCAATCAGAGCACCCCAAGGCCCAGCTGCAGATCCAGCTGTGGCTAAACTTCCTGCTGTTGCTGCTGTTCCTGCACCAAGCAATCCACCAGTAGCCGCTCCCACTGTGTTAGCTACAGCCAAACCACCAGCGTTAGTCAATCCGTACTGTAATCCAGCGCCAGCTAAGGAACCCATTGTCTGTTTTTTTTGTGCATCCCTAGCTGAAGCTAGCTGCCTATTGCCCATCTCACGATTATTTTCAAGCTGAGCGGCAGAAGAAAATCCAGCATTAGCTTCGTTAGCTGTGTTACGCCCTACACCCATTAGTCCATAACTCATGACTCTCCTCCTTTCGCAGTAACACCACTCAGTCCACCCGTCATTAGCTTGTCTTGTCTTTCATCTGCAGTTTTGTATAGTGTGTTATACGCATCAACAGTAGCCAAAGACTTGTTAAGACCCATAGACCTATCTCTTGCCTCATTTTCTAGGCCTGTGGACTGCATTCCGTAGCGGGACAAACTTCTATCAGCCATACCCTTCATTGAATTAAATGACTGATCAACAACGGTAGGTATTCGCTCTCTCTCACCTTCTAGCAGACCACCATTTTTAAATGCAGCGGCTAATCGATCTTCATAAGGCTGAAATCTTAGCTTGTAATCTGCCCATTGATCACGAGTTATTCGTGCCATTTTGTCTGAAGCACTCTCAATACTATCACTGGAAGTTTGCGTTGAATCACCTGAACTGTAATCCCTATCACTATAATCAATAGGGTCAGGTTTATAGCTGCCAGATCCTGCGGTACGCTGTTCATCAGTCATCCCGCCAGTGGCGTCACTAGTTTTTGCGTAAGAGCCGTGATTCAAGTAATCAAAATCTTCACCCGTACTTTTCCGCCAGAAGCTCATGTCCTATTACCTCCCATATAATCAAAACCCATACCTTGATTTCCACCTGTAACATAGTCTCCATAGGCTGCTGGGGCTGCTGGTTTCTGTGTGCTGTTTGCATACATCCTTGTTCCAGCACCAATACCTGTTCCGATGGTATTAGCTGTTGCTGAGTAACTATTGAATACATCTTCAGCATCTTGCCCAGCAATAACTGAATTGTTTTTAGCAATCTGGTTCATACTTTTAGTTGTATCAGCTGACTGACCTTGGCCAATCTTAACTAGACCTTCCATTCGATTAAGCTTCTCTGTTCCTAAGTTTAAGTTAGCGTTATTAACCGCATCTGAAAGAACCTTAGATCCTTTAGTCATTAGCGCTGTGTTAGCTCCTTTAAACTTTCCAGAGTTGGGATTAATACCACCTTGGAACATGCCTTGGTTTGCGCTCTCCATGGCTTGACCCATGCCAGACTTAACACCAGATGAAACCATACCGCCCACTTTGTTGTAGTTAGCATCTGAGTTAAAGCTGTCTACTTTTTTCATATACTGATTCTCAAGGGGAACAAAAACCTTTTTATAACGTTCCCATTTCTCGTCAGCTATTTCAGCAGCAGCAATCTCTTCAGCTGTCTCTTCTATTTCTCCACCACCCTTACAAAGATCAACTGGCCCTTCGTATTCGTAGTAATTATCTTCTAGCACCTCACCTGTGGTCATACAGGTTACGACTCTAGTGTGTATCTTCATGGGGTATCTCCTTTGTGAGAACGACATACTGCTGTTTAAAGTCAGCCCGCCTCCCCAATAACCTAGCCCAACCTTTACGTCCTAAGATTTCAAGATGTGAGCAATGCTTCTGTTTGGCAAACTTGTACAATGATTGCTCCATAAGTCGTCCCCATTTAAAGAAGCCTTTGCCTCCAAGGGTCACAACTAATAAAGTCTTTTTTTGTGGGTAATTTCGGACTTGTGTGGTGTAGGCAGCAATGATTTTTTCACCATCACCAATGCACCATAACTGCATTTTTTCTGACTTGATCAAAGAAAGAATATCTTCTAAAAAGTATTCTCCTGCTGAATGTTTTAAGGCTGATTCAATATGCACATTAACTACTGGCCAGATGCCGTCAACTAGACTTATGGGAGTGTATAAAATCTCATAGTCTACTGCGTCTGTGGTCATATAAAAGGCCTTGATTAGAAAACACTAGTACTAACAAGGTGCCTATTTTTTAACCAATTATCAAGGACTATTTGCCTCTAAACTACTATGCTTCTAGCGCATTTAGGCGGGTTAGTATTGATGTTAAATCAATTTCTATTCCCCCTGATTCAGGGTCAGCATAAGTCACATAACCATCACCACCATCACCACCATCTGTACTACTAACGACACCTTGGTTTCCATTAGGGCTTCCGCCATAATAGAAATGACCACCCGCTCCTCCTGCACCTAAGTAAACTGCAATCTGAGTCGCACCAGCAGGCACTGTGACCTCTTGAGATATGGTTGTTCCTGCATTAGCTACTGTTGTTACAGCCGCCGTAGAAGAATAGTTTTGATAACCACCACCCGGACTGCCACCACCACCACCTCTGTAACCATCTCCGGGCGCTGGAGTTCCCCCAGCACCTGCTGAGTTGGGTTGTGATGAAGCCTGTCCTGAAACGCCATTGTAGTATTGATTATTAGCTCGGTGAGTTATGGCTGATGACGCACCTCCAGCGGCTGTGTATCTTGAACCTACTCTTGTTCCAGAGCTATTGCGAAACTCTAACCATGAGGCCGTTCCAGCACCACCCGCAGTTGGGTTTTGTGGATATATATAACCATTAACATTGGGAAGACCACTATTCGGAGCACCTGCTCCACCACCAACTATCAATATGGTCACTGTCCCTGTGCTACTAATACCTTGCGTAAGAACTGTTCCTACTTGGAAAAACTCAACTGGAGTTCCGGGGCCACCAGAATATAGTCGAACATTATTTAACTCGACTAAACCCGTTGAATCCGCATAAATTCCACCAGTTGTTCCACCCACACGGAATCCAGCAACATTGCCCTCTCGTCCATAAAAAGCACCTGCCTGTTTATCAGCAAGAGTAGTTTTTTGAAATCTCACCCCAGAAGTTGTTGAAGTAAAATCCAAATAATGGTTTATGTCTATATTCGATGCGTCCAGCTGAATTGCTTCTATTTGGTTTGCCGTCAAGACTCCAGTAACATTTGCAAAATCAACCGTAAGATTGTTAATCTTTGCTACATCTATAGACGCGTCAGCAATCATTGCCGATTCCATGTATGTGCCAGCAGCAAACCACTTTCCAAAAGATATATTTGTATCTGGTGGAGTGGTTGCACCCCCACTTTCTTGCCACGCTTTAGTTTGGTTGGTGTATTTCGTGCCATCTTGACCAACTGCCATACCCACACCTGTGACAATGAAGAAGGGTGTCGTTGAGCTAGATCCATTACCGACTTTAAATATGCCTGCGTTAACTGTGAACTCGCTAGAGTTCGGGCCAGAAGCAATTCCAAATCCTGCAACTTCTTGATGTGACCCCGCTGCGCCATTAATCCTAACGTAATGTTCTCCAGAAATAGCACCTAGAGCTGATGTGTGTGCGGTAACTGATGTACCAATGGTACCAATGGTGGCAATGTCTGCTGACAAAGCAGTATCTAAGGAACTTAATCCAATGGATTCATTTAGGTCAGTTAGAATAGATGCTACTGTCTGATTAGTTTGTCCAAGGGTTCCAGAGCTAGCATTGAAGCTACCCTTTTGACTGAGTTTATTGACATGCCTAATCCAGTAGTAGTATGTGGATGCTGGGTTGACTGGCTCACTGTACATATGGTGCTCAACTGTGGCCACAAGGACTGATGAAGCCAGAAGATTAGTCTCATACCTCCAGACCTCAGTGCTTGTAAACCCCTCAAAAGTTGGGGAATCCCACACAAGGAGTATGTTTGTGAACGCTCCTGAGATAGTTAGACCAGTTGGTGTTGTTGGAAACTGCACTACATCGGTGGCTAATGGCGTAACTGCGATAGCTATCTCACCAGCAACATCACTTGATGAGGTTGTTACCTTAATAACCCCAGCGGTTGAAAGATCTCTAGCGGTGAGTGCTCTATCTAAACCATCACCTCGTTTACCTTCAAGAACTTCAAGACATTCTTTTACAGATTCGTTAAACAGCTGCTGCGATCCTTCGTCAATTAATTCTGCAGAAATATTTGGTGTGTCAGGCTTTTTGCTCATTAGACAATCTCACTCATACTAGTGGCGACTGAGACACTATTAATAATATCAGTACCCACAACCTTTACTTCAAACTGGTTAGATCTGTACCCAGAAGGGAGCCTAAAAGCATGTTCATTTAATACAGCCTGTGAATGCACTAAACCACTTTCAGCATAAACTGATATAGTTATGTTTGAGTATGACTCTGCTTCAACCTGAGCCACGGCCATGTTGATGGGCCTTCCTAGTTTGTACTGTTTGGAATGCCACTCATAAACAATCTCTGATCCAGAATCGAATTTTTTTATCTGGCTAGAAGAATCTATAAAGTAAAGAGCGTCATCTTCTGGGTCAGAATAACCTCCAGTCAAAGTGGTCACTTGGGTAAGGTCAGACAATAGCAAAGTCTTAGGGTTAAATATAAATCCCTTCTGAACATTACTGACCTTATATAGACCAATGTAGTTACCCTCGTACATGTAAGCATGTATAGTCTCAGGCTTCAAAGCTTGCCACTGAGAGCGGCTGTAGATCATATCTGTAGCAAGAGTGGCTGTTGTTCCAGAGGCTGATACAAGTCCATCTGGTGACGCATACATAACATGGCTGCCCATGTTAACAATAGACCGCTTAGACACACAGGATTGGTTTTCTCTCATTCGGGCAATGGTCATATTACTTGGGTGCGAACCTTGAACCACATAAGGATAAGCTTTAGTGGTAACAATCAAGCTACTTCCTACCGCCTTAATAGCTACGATAGAAAAATCTGTAGACATTCTATATTTTGTAGGCCACGCATGAGGCATAAATGGCTCACAAAACATGACTTCGTTATCCTTAAACCCAGCCAATATCCCATTAGATAATGAAGTTAATCCAATCATTCCTGCTGGAGGCGCAACCCAATCAGTGGAGGGAAGTGCGCCTTGTAACTGAAGTGCGGTTTTACTATCTGCATAGTCAGGGTCATTCAAAGTAACCGAGGCCACATACATATAGAATGTTCCAGCCGCTGAAGTGACAGTTCGATATATGTTCTTGACGTTTACATCAGAGGATACAGGTAGGCCAGTTTCTAAAGTTGTAAGATTTACCGTCTGAGTTGTGGGGTATACATCAAGCACATAACTAGGAGGAGAAGGTGGCCCTTCCTCCCCATTAAGTGACACAAATGTATAGACGTAAGATCTAGCTTCTTTTACCTCATTATCTGTATTGGCAGGAACTGCGCCGACAACTGTCATTGTGGGGGCTGTAGTTGGTGCAGGGATTCCTAATCTGAATGAGACTGAGGGATACACAGTACCACCTCCAACAGCTACAACGTTATAGGTTACTCTAGGTCTCTTTTCATCTACTGAATCACCCGTAAAATAAACACGATTAAAAGTGTTTGAGGCTATTGGAGACCTAACTACATCTACGTCCTCATCCCACCTAAACCACTGGTCTACACCATCGACTGTATCGTACTTATAAAGACTGTTTTCTGTTCCAGCAGTTTCCGCAGTACTGGCAATGTCACTAAGCCCTCGTATGGGCGCTAAGTCTCCTGAATCTAATCGACAGTTAACTGCTGTCTTTGCAGCACCATCAGCCAACAATCGGGCTGACAGCTTAGGGGCAGTACCCTTGAATAAGTCTATCTTGAATATAGCCATGATCTTATCTCTGTTAACTATTTAAACTTAGGGACTTTTGAAGAGATAACTTTCTCAAGCATGCCTCTCATACCGTAGATCACCACGACCATTCCAACCAAAGTGTACTGATACCACTGCGGCATCTTGCTGATGACTTCAAATCCACGCAGAGCGTATACATCCATGGTCGGTATAAAGGCTAGTACCATGGGGGTCATAAACACTATAAGAATTATTTCGTCCTTATAGGACTTCTCCATGTTTTGCATAGCAACCATGTCAAGGTTGAAGTTCTGAGACTGGCCTTCTGCAGCCATGCGAACCTTACCTTTAGCAATCGCCAAGGTAGTTTCAGCTTCTGCTTCAATGGCAATCAGCTGGCCTTTCAACTTAGCCCCTGCTAGTTCTTGTTTGCCTTTGAAGTAGCCACCTACGCTGCTTGATAGCGCACCAATGATTGAACCCCACATAGAACCTCCTAATAACTCCAAACGGTAGGACGAGGGAAGCCATCTTCCGCTGTTAAATCGTCCAAGTGAATAAATCTTGAACCGCCTTTCTGAGCAACACCGATACCAGTCATACCGTACTTGAGAGCGATTTCAATCAGACGGTGAGCCTTGTCACCCCTAACCGCTATATCAATAGCATGACCTGAAGCGTGTGCTCCGGGCTTCTTCTTTCTTGCTTCGATAGGATGAGTGGGATGGCGGTAAGCAGAAGTCACTGTAAAAGGGAACCCACAGACTTCTCTGATGGAGTTGACCTTAACCATAAATTCCTCATCCATCTCACACTCTCCAGAATGAGAGCACTTTAATTCGTCTTCAGAAAAATAATTCATATGACTTAACCGTTATAGTTTGCAAAGAAATAACCCACAGCGCAGGTTACGATAATAAATCCTATCCGCTCTAACACTCTGGCAACGCCTCCAGCTTTTATTACAGCGGTGTTTAATTTATCTAGACGGTTACTGTGACTATCCAAGCGTTTGTCCTGCGTTGCTTGGTGGAGATTGAGGTGGTCTATCTTTGTTTCCACTGCGACTAGCTGAGAAAGCGCATCTACTAACTTGTCCAGCTTTGCCTCTATACGATCAAATCGTTTATCGCTGTCCATTAAGACTTCCTTTTTCTTTACTTGAAGGTTGTTCATAATTTACTTCACCATCTTTTGGAAGTGTGATGGATGGCCTGTCATGCTAGACAGAGTGCTAGGGTTTTGTTTGATATAGACTGCAGCTCCAAATAAAAATCCAATTATTAATACAAAGACTAGACCTATGACGATGGCTATATTTAAATTCTTGAGCATAACCTCTTGCCTTTTGGCTCTATTCTTTCTTTCTTTCAGCTCCGACTCTCTCAAGTCTCGTGTGTACTCAGCTTTAAATTTTAAGAAATCCTGATAACCTTGTAATCGCTGCTTGTTGAGCATGAACTTCAGCTCTTCCTCTTGCCTTGCCAGAAGTTCCTTGGCTTGGAAGGCTTCGAGTACATTGCCAGAAGTTGATGCTGCTTTTTTAGCAATGGCTTTTTCTGCTGTAAAATATTTATTGACCGCATCTCCAGCGTCCATCAGCTCCTTGCCATTCTGGAGCGTTTTCTTAATCACAGCGAAAGCTGCGTTGGCTATAGCTAATTCTGCAATCATACATATACCTAATATATTATTAGTTCATACTGTTCTTTTAATTTTTACATAGCTCAACAGATCCATAGTCTCTGTGAGGCGTAATCTGGAGTAAGGGAATAAGGGGGTTTAATTGGTTGTACTGGGGTGTAGCTTTGTAATCTGTATTCGGTTTGTGGTTCGATGACTAGCACCTGACCCTGTGCTGCTTGGGTCGGTGCTACATTCATGGGATACATCTCTACAGGAGATGACCACATTACATTTACTCAGGAGCTGATTCTTCAGGAGCAACGTAAGCTGAGTTTACTGCCCATGTTGTGCCGTCAAATGTGTGCTTACATCCTACCCAACCAGCAGGAGCTGTTACGCCCTCGACCAAGGTACAGTTGCTTGCATTCATATCTCCGATAATAAAATCAGGAGTTGTAATAGAGTCTGCACCCATAGTAATAGCTACTGAATTAGCAAACATATACTTGCTGATGTTTGTATCATTCTCGATAATCGTCTTCATGTTAAATACCTTTTAATAAGATTGATGTTGTTGATAATGCTTTACCTACTTCTACAGATGGATCATCTGCGTTTGATCCCAAAGTTCCATCATTTTGAGCATAGTATGTAGTTCCTGCTGTTAATCCAGAAAGATTGGTTGCAATTCCCCCTTCTAAATTCAAAGTTGCCGTAGCAGTGTCTGCGTAAGCTGCACTTGAAATACCAATGAAATTAGTTGTTGTAAGATTGGTGGAACTTGTTGCTATAGTAGTAGGTATTTGACCGCATACCATTCTGCCTCTACTACCATCTCCTGCGTCACTATATTTATATATAAATCTACCAGCTTGCAAGGGTGAAAACTCCAAAGAAACATAAGTATGATTACCTGCAACAGTAGTACCAGAATATAAATCACCTAACGTAACAGTAGTACCAGAAACTGACGCTTTCCTTATTTTACATTTAGGATGCGAAGCACCCCAACTAAAGTATTGGATAAGTAATGAGCCAGCTGTGTCTGTTGGATGAAAACGTGCTGTACCAGCGTTAATGTTTTCTGATACAAAAGTAACTGCAGATCCTAAAGTTATAGTTGTCCCACTAGCAGTTCCTGCTCGTATGTAGCCATAGCCAGTATCATCCTGCTTATATGTACTAACAAAACTACCCGCTGTTTGTGGATCCCATGAATGAGCAGTTCCGTCGTTTGGAAGGTAGGCATACCCACTTGTAGACACTTGTACAGAACTTCCAAAACTAAGAGTAGTCCCATTAACTGTACCAATAATAGCGTGAACTTGGGCTGCTGAAAAAGTGACTAGAAATCGCCCTGCTGTATTTGGGTCAAACGATATTGCAGGATTGTTACAAACTGATGTCTTAAAAACAGTTTTAGTACCAAATGTAAGCACTCCATTAGCAGCAATAGTAGCTGCTCTGCACGTACCGTAAGAAGAGTTTGATTGATCAACATAACTAAACACTAATGATCCTGCGGTATTTGGATCAAATGATACTGATGGAGTAGTAGCTGTTCCTGTGTTGATTAAAAACTCACTGCCAACACTAAAATCAGTTCCACTGACTGTGCCTACTGCGCCACCTAAATGCCATGTACTGCTTCCATCAACATAAACAAAAACTATTTGATCAGCGTTGTTAGGGTTCCAAGCAACACCCTCGTAGTGAGTACTGGGTGCACTGTTAACTGGCCTCTCAGTTCCAAAAGAAATAGCATTACCAGTAATCTGACCAAGAACCGCTCTAGCAACCAAAGAGGCTGGATGATCTCTAAAGACAACAACAAACTTTCCCGCTACTGTAGGAGAAAAAGCTACCGAATTAAATGATGTCTGACCATTGTTAAAAGTGTACACACTTCCGTCAGGAATAGTTGTAGTTCCAGTAGTTGTACTAGAAACAGTATTACCTGCCTCAGTCACAGTTCCATCAGAATTTAATATTAAAACTGTGCCGTCAGCCAGCGCTCCTGAAGCCACAAAAGTAGCTTGCCCACCTACACTATCAGAATATTTTTCTGCCTTAACTGAGCCGTCTGAGCCTAGTAACGTTGCTAAATTTCTTGCTTTACTCATCTACGGCCACCCATGCAGTTGTGCTCTCGTCCCATTTATATTCTTCACCATCTGAAGGGTAAGCAGTAGGTGCTTCCCATAGACAGGTAGCATCCACCAGAGTCCATGATGAAAAAGGCTTAGGCGGAATAAACGCATCTTTAGAAGAATCATATGTGTACCCTATTCCAGCGTAGTTCTTACGCAGTGGAGTTCCACCATCAGCATGAACACCACCTTGAGTGTTATAAGATGTTTGAATCCATTCGCCCGGAGATGTATCAACAAACGAATCAAAAAAAACAGCTTCAGCTACAATCACTTGCTCAACTGTTCCTGAATTTACTTTTGCATAATGTGCCATCTTTATTATCTCTTAAACTGCATATCATTAACTAGTTGGGAATGCGGCAGTTGGTGGGGTGAAGTCAGCCGAATACCTACCAACACCGTTGGTTATTCTAAGATCATCAATGTAACTATCTATAGTATTACCGCTTTGGGTGTATGCCTTGCCTATACCTATGCTTGTATTTTGAGGCGCGAAATTTAGATTACTAGTAAACGCATGACCAACACCGTTAAGGAAGAATTTCATTGAACTACCTTGTCTTGAAACTGCCATGTGATGCCATGTATTCAATGCAACATCACTTTGGGCAATAGGATTACTGATATAAGAAGTTCCTGAAGAATCTTCAATGGCAATACCGCCACTTGCCATAAACATAAACTGAAAACCACCACTCCATTGCGCTATTAATTTGGTATATGAACTCCACGCAGTGGGGTATATCCAAAATTCCCAAGTAAAGTCTGTTGATGTTCCGTAATTCATATCTATACCTGAAGCTGGTACATAGAATGCATCACCTTGTGTTGATAAATCTATACTAGAACCACCAAATTTACTAATTGATGTTGAAACTGTAGGTGTACCTACTTTTGTAATGGTATTTGCAACTGAACTTAAATCTGTGAAAACAGAACTACCATTAGCGCCTGCACCTTGTAACAGTAGGGTAACATTAGCCCAGTGAGGATCTGCTACATATACAGGTATAGTGGCGGAACTATTGGAAGCAATAGTAGCTGAGCCTAGTGCATTAGTGGCTGTCACAACACATTTTAGTGTGTTTGTCTCATCATCTGTAACTATCGTGTATGTATTATTTGTTGCGCCAGCAATATTAGATGCCCCTCTCTGCCATTGATATGTAAATGCAGGGGCTGGTGTGCCTGTCCACGTTCCATTTGAGGTTGATAGAGTGTTGCCAGTAGTTGCTGTGCCACTTAGTGCAGGAGCTACTGTATTTGCAAGAGCTACATATCCAAGTAAGCTGTGTACTTCTGCCTTTGTATAAAAGTTGTCTGAAGTGGATGCGTTTGAACCTAGAATTAATTGCACCTCATCAGCAAGATCAAGTGCTGGGGTAAATGTGACTGACGTACCATTGGTTGCTGTAAAGTCTGAACCCAACAACATCTTAGCCCCGTTAATATAACAATCTATACTGCCAACAAAATAAGTAAGCCCTGTTTTAGTCGCTTGGTTTGCAGTAGCTGTAAATTCAACTCGATTAGATGTTACAGACCTAACCTTCCAAGCTGTGCCTGTCCAATCGTAGAGCAAACCATTGATAACCAGCGAGTCACCAGAACTGGGAGAAGATGGAAAGCCACCTGATGTGTATACGTAATCTGTCATTTCTACTGCCCCTTAAACTGCATATCTAATTATTACAATACCTGAGCCGCCAGATCCAGATGGTACAGCTGGAGGGTTTTCGTTAGTAGCTGAGCCTCCGCCACTTCCTGTATTAGTTAACCCTGATACTGCTGATGCGCCTGTTGCCGCTCCTGCACCACCGCCTCCTGTTCCACCTAATCCTCTTAATGCACCCTGACTTGTTGCACCAGCACCACCGCCTCCAGCTCTGACCACTGCAGATCCTGTAATATTTGAGCTTGTTCCATCACCACCAGAACCTGATTGAGATCCTACACCATTGCTTCCAGCACTATTAGAACCTCCACCACCGCCTCCAGCGTATGGACTTGATGTTACTGCGTTACCGCCATTAGTACCTTGCCCACTAGTACCAGAACCACCTGCAAGTGTACCACTACCACCACTAGCTCCTGACCCAGAACCACCTGCAACGCCTCCTCCTATTGCTGCTTTTGCGCCACCTAACGAAATAATATTAGTAGCTATAGAGGAATTACTGCCCTGAACACCATCAACATTATCAGCGTTTGCTCCAGCTCCACCTGCTCCAATTGTTATAGTGTAATTAGCTACACTCAAACTCAATACAGATTCAGCTGATGAAGCTCCACCAGAATTTTGTCCTACTACGCTAGATCTATAACCGCCAGCACCTGCTCCACCACCACGATTTCCCCCAGCTGCAGAACCACCACCTCCTCCAACAACTAAGTATTCAAAATCTCCTGCTGAAGTTACAGAAAAAGTACCAGATGAAGTAAATGTATGTATTTTATGAGTAGCTGTAGTTGTTATTGTTCCACCTGTAGCAGATGTTGTGCTTGGTACAGTAGAAGTTATCTGTTCCCAAGCAGTGCCATTACTGACATATAGGTCAGTTGTATCTGTTTTGAAGAACAATGATCCAGCAGCTGTAACAGGGTCAGGCAACGTGGTACCTGTGGGCGTACCTGAAGACACAGTGCTATTTGCTGCTCCTTTGTCTAACCAAGCACTGTCTGTACCATCCGACAGGTATTCATAAAGAACACCTTGAGAAGTATCAAACCACTGCTGTCCTTGGGCTGGTGAAGTGGGGGCTGATGCTTGGCTTATTAAGACTAAGGCGGGTGTTCCAGCTGCTCCAGCACTTCCATTAGTACCGTCAGTACCATCTGTACCATCGGTTCCGTTAGTGCCATTAGTACCTGCTTCACTTGTTAGAAGTAAAGTAGTGGCAGACAAAGCTCGGCCTGCCTCTACGCTAGGTGTTCCAGCAGTAGTAGAAATAGCACCGTTAGTCTGAACATAATATGTTGAGTTAATAGTCAAACCAGATTGGTTATTTGCAACGCCACCAGCTAAGACAATGGAAGATGTAGCTCCATCAGCATAAGCTGCTGAGGACACACCTATAAAGTTATCTGCGGTTAGGTTGGTTGCTGGACTTGTTTCTGTGGATAATCGGTTTAATACTGCGGTACCTTGGGCTGAGTTACTGTTATCCATAAAGACAGTGATGAAATCACCGTCTGTATTTGGGTCAAATGCTATATCAGCTCCATAGAGAGTAGTTGCATGGAATGAAATCTTAGAGCCAAAAGTAATAGTGGTTCCTGAAACTGTTCCTAAGTTTGCTGTACCAAAGTTATTATTAGGATCATTGTACATAACAACAAACTTACCAGCATTGAAAGGATCGAAGGCTACTGCTGTATTTTGGGTAGAAGATGTATTAAAAATAGCTTCATTTCCAAAGGTAGCAGAAGTACCTGAGATAGTTCCTACTTTGGCCTTACCTTTATGTGCATCTACATAATCTTTATAGGCTACAACAAACTGACCAGATGTATTAGGGTCAAAAGATATTGATAAGTGCTCGGAACGACCATTTACAAATACATCTTTAGAACCCCAACTAATAGTATTTCCAGTAACAGTTCCTACTACAGTCTTAGCAGTAGCAGTGGTTCTATACATTACAACTAACTTACCCGCATTATTGGGATCGTAAGCTACAACTACTTCATCTGGAGTTCCTGTATCATTAAAGTAACTATCACTACCAAAACTAATAGTATTTCCACTGACAGTACCTATGTATGTCGCAAAAGAAGTACCTCTTATAAATGTTACAACAAACTTACCTGCAGTGTTGGGGTCAAAAGATATACTGTGACGGCTCTGATTTAAATATGAATCGAATACAACCACAGTGCCAAGAGTAATAGTGGTTCCAGAAACAGTACCTAAAACAGCAGAGCTGTATCCATTGTTACCTACGCCCGGATAAGTTACGACAAACTTATTTGCGT
>Ga0208031_1000217_pt1 | contig 14778 bp, 15 predicted proteins | sample MalvirAntarct_38_FD_184252 | JGI IMG/M metagenome (GOLD analysis project Ga0208031, IMG submission 184252) | Marine viral communities from the Global Malaspina Expedition - Malaspina viral metaG Antarct_38 (SPAdes) (version 2) | ecosystem: Environmental > Aquatic > Marine > Oceanic | place...
ACTCCAATTATTACAAGAGATGTAATCAGCCGTAAAATAAGAATTCATATTAGGACTGTAAAGCCCTGTATAAAGTATTTGATTTGGTGAAGTTCTATCGTTTACATTAAAGGCAGGAACTCTATAAGGCTTGTTCGTTCTTGTATTTTCCCAATCTCCTGAAACATAGTAACCTCTAGTCTTGCCAAACTCGTCTGGTCTTTCACATCTAATTTTTTCGACCGGAATGTGGTACAGCTCAGCTATCTGAGTCCTATCTTTTGACCATACTATGTTAAGAGCAAACGCACCTTGAAGCTTGAAGTCAAATGCTACCTTTTTCAAGACCTCGTGTAAAGTTTCATTTCCGTTAGCATTATTCATAAAGTTATGAAGTTTAACTCTTGCTTCTTCATCTCTATCTTCTTCGTCTGTTATTACTAAGTCCTCTCCGCTTATCATTTCCGCAGTAGCGTTTACGATTGCAGCCGTTATAGAGCTTGAATAGTAAAGGTCAATTAAAAACTGTGGGTAAAGGTTTCTCCATTCTCCATTTGCGTCCCCGTACTCAATGTAGTCTTTGCCTCTTACCTCTTGTACTAAAGGAGCTGTTGAGGTGCTTAAATCAATGCTTACAATTTTATCCATTTTTATATATTAGCTAAATATTCATTTATATTAGAACTTAAATCTGCACTTTCTGAAGTATATATCTGAGCTTCAAATATTGTAGCCCCCAATGGACTTAAATCTACAGCTCTAACTCCCATTGAATCAATGTCAAATGTTCCTGCTAGTGTTTCTGTATCAACTTGTAAAACTCCATTGTAGTAGAATTTTACTAAATCACTTGAATCTCTTGTGAGTAAAATATATCCATCACCAAAAGTATCACTATCAAGAGATAAATTTACGGCTACTCCGTCTATTTTTAATCTTATTATTGAATTACTAAAGTATTTGATAAATTCACTTGATGTATTATTATCTCCTAAAATAGTACCACCAAAGTCAGTAGGGTTTATTTTAACACCAATACTAAACTCTCCTGTTATGGATATTTGAGAATATGCACCACCCGAACTCAAATTTAAGTTTGAGTTTTTTGTTTCATCAAATTTTACTCCTCCTGTAGCTGCATCATAAGATGGTTGTTCAGTAGCAGCACCTAATTGAACTAAATTATATTGATTTTTACTAGAATCTCCCCAAGATACTACATCTGTTCCGCTTAAGCTTAAAACAACTTTGTTTTTATTCTTATACCAAGCAAGCAAAGAGCTTTCACCGAATGGATTAAAACCTCCAATGCTATTAGAAGATGGTAAACTTAAACCTAGTTTTAAAGCTAACATTATATTACTTTATCATAGTAACAAATAGCCAAGCCGCTTGTCAAAGTAATTGCCGTTACGTTAAGAAACAAAGTCGTTCCTGCTGCCATTGTCGTATGAAGACTTGTAGCTGCACTTCCTGTTCCTGTTTGAATATTAGAAGCAGCTATTGAAGCTATTACGCTGTCAGTAACAAATTGAACTGCATAATAGTCTTTACCTGTCATTGCTGTAGTTGTAATTACATCACATCTATTTTTCCCTAATTGCTCTGTTAAGAGTTGTTGTACGTTTTCTATTGCCATAATTTTATTTTATTGTCCGTAATATATTGTATTAGTTCCTGCTGTTGTTTCGTGTTGATTGTATTGTACTTGCTCTGTTCCTGCTTTCTCTGTTAAATTAAGAATCCCTTTAGTTACTATTCCTTGAACTACTCCGTTAGTATTAGCTACAGGCAATACATCAATTTCACTAGCAGGAGCAAATGAAGAACTAACAGTAACCGTTCCTATCCAACTTACCTCATAAACTTCATATTTCCAATGCCCCGCAGGTAGAAGATTTATTGTACCATTAAATAAATTAGGAATTGAAGCATAATCAAAAGTCATATCAGTAAATCTAGGAAATATTCCTGTTCCTAAAATAGGGTAGCAATAAGAAATAGAACCGTCAAGGTCATTAATAAATTTAACTAAGAATCTAATCTGAGTAGAAGCAACTGATGTATCTATTCTATTGTCCTCTGTGCAAATATCTGTAAGTATTGAACTCACTGTAAAACCTTGTATCATACTATATAATAGAAAAAGTCTGTTTTTATTTGGAAAAGAAAAAGGGTAACAATTAAGCTACCCTTTTAAGATTATAAAAAAACAGATAAGAAAATTAAGTTGTAACTATTGTTCCAAAATTAAACCCTGCATTTGTGAAAGGTCCTGTTGCTATTGGATAGTCTGCTACCATTGGAAATGGAGAAGCTTCCATTCCGTCAAAAGTAAGAGTATAACCTCCTCTATCCCCCCAAGCTGCTCCTGAGTCCATAGTTCCTGCATTAAGTTCCATTCCATTAGTAACTCCTAAAGCAACAATGACATCTGTTCCTGAAAGTAATGTTGCATTTAATTGAGCAAAACAAACGAGCTTTGTCGCTCCTAATAATTTGATTTGATTTTGGTCTTCTTTTGTAAGTCTGTTAAGAATTACGCTTAAAGACGGAGTATAGTATATCGTTCCATTCTCACGACTACCTACGATTGTATCTGTTAAACTTGCTACGCCTAAAGGCATAGTATATCTGTATAAGTCATTTGCACCCATTTCTAAGTCAGTAACTTCTCCATCTGTAACAGGAAGTCCTGTTGTTTCAATTGGTGCTGTAAATTGGTCGTAAACTCCGAAATAAACGAATTTTATTCCTCCACTGATTCTATTACAGTCGAGTCCCCTACCTTTTGTTATTGCTGTACAAGCCATTTTATGTGTTTTTTTAGGTTAAGGGAGGAGAGGTTTTACCCCCTCCTTCCGTATTATTTATTTATTAAGATACAAGTACAACATCAGCTCCAATACCTACTTGAACACCTCCACTGTAACGAGCTAATAATCTAATATTATCTGAACCATCTAAAGTAGACATATCTAAAAGGTCAATTCTTGAAGTTTGGTCGCTTAACAAGTCAGTACCAAAGAATAAGTTACTTCTTTCTGCTGCTACTAAAGTATCGTTAGTCATTCCATTACAAACTGCAATTTTGATTCCTTCAAATACTGCATCATAGTCGCCATTCATAGAGTAAGCATTAACATATCCTAAAGTAGAGATAGCTGAAATGTATAATCTGTAAGACTTAGGACTCATATAGATGTAAAGGTCTTCTTTTGTATAAACTGGTGTTGGGATAGATGCTGTACAGTTTTGTAAGTTCTCAATAATGTTAGCTGCTGAGAAAGCTGTTCCTGCACCGCCTACATTAGCTACATCAACTACTGTGTTACCTGCTTGTACTAATCTACCAACTGCACCGCCTGTTACAAATCCTGTAAATTGTCCTGCTGTTCCGTCATTACCACCCCAAATAGAAGTTTCTGTTGCATTAGCAATAGTTTCTCCCATATAAGAAATTACATAGTCATTGAAAGATGGTGGTGGCGGTGCTCCTGCTCCTGCTCTCATTTGTAAAGCTTCCCAAGAAGAAAGTAAAGTTTCCTTACATAAATCTGACTGAATCATTAAGTTCTTAGGCTCAAGAATTGCCTCAGTCATTGTAAGTGTTCCTGCTAAATTCACATCGCACGTTGCATCCTGAACCATTGATGCTGCTGCCATTTTTTGAATATTAGACTTAAATTTGATATTTTCTATCATTGTTAAGTACTCCATTGAGTTTGCTGAACGAAGTGCTTGACTGATGTAGAATCCTGCTGCTTTGCCCGCGAACGAGCTAGTTACATTTAATGCCATCTTTTTTTTTGTTTTTAGTTATTATATAAATTATAAAGGTATTGTTCCCTTTTTGTCATTTTTGATATTTCTCTTTTAGATAAAGAAACCTTAGTAGCTTCTGAACTAAATTTATTTGTATCTAAAGGAGCTGATGCAGGAGATTCTGCTAGCTCAGTTTTTAGTCTTTCGTTTTCTGCTTTTAATTCTGCGAACTCAACTACTTCTGTAGTCTTAATAGATTTAGGATTAGTAGAAGGCTCAACTGTTTCTTCAGCCATTTCTTCAACCTCATCATCTCCTCCGTCTTTATCTCTTTTAAGGTCTGCTACTGCATCTTCTAAGTTTTGGATTCTCTTTTCTAATCCTCTCCAATCTTCAATGTCTGCAACTTCAGCTAAATCTTTATCTTCATCAGCCATTTCTTCTTCAACTACTTCTTCAGTTTCAGTTTCCATAACTTCAGCAACGATACCTTCTTCCTCTACTCTGAAAGTAACTCCTGTATCAGTCTTGTAAGTCCCAACAGGTAATAAAATTGTCGTACCATCTTCAGTTAAAACAGAAATATCAACCCCTGCTTCTAATTCTTCAGCTGTTGAAACGAAAATAGTTCCGTCTTCTGATTTAGCTTGATAAGCCATTACAACTTCTTCGCCTTTATCAAGACCAAGTGCTACCAATATTTGTTCTTTTAAATCCATAGTTTTGTTTTAAGTTCTATATATAATAGAAAGATTAGTTACTTGTTTGATTTTGTGATTATTTCGTTTAGTGCTTTAAGGATTTCTTCATTAGTTGGTTGCGTTTCTGACATTGCTTCCATCTTATCCGTAAAGTAGCCTTCAATACTTAATCCTTTTAGTTCTCCATCTTTTATCTTTTTCCAAAGCTCATCATTCTCAATCTTCATTTTAACGAACCAAGTACCATTAGGTAAGTCGTAGCCGTATAATTTAGACTTATCACTATCACCTTCCTTAATCCAAGATTCAACTGTAAGAACACCTGAAACTCTGTCTTGATGTTGGTAAGTAGCTTTGTGGTGGTTGTTATGCTTTAAATACAGCTCAGATGCTTTACGGACTGTTTCTTTAGAAAAGTAAACATAGTAATCTGAGTCTGTGTTTGGGTCGTGTCTAAATATTTGTTTATTAGGAATCAAAGCAGGACTTACTAGCATACGCTTTTCCTCATCTACCTTTGCGAATGTCAAGTTGTTCTTTTCTTTACCAAAGAATACAAAGTCTTGCTCTATTGCAGGACTCGTTACTAGACTAATAGCGTCAATAGCTAGTTCTTGACTATCGTCTGCAATTACTAATTCTACTATTTTAGTTTCTTTCATATCTTCGTAATAGTCTTTGTTGTCTTCTTCACATTCGGCAACTGAGTCATATTTACAAGAGCCAGTCTTTCCCCATTTATATTTTCCGTTTTCACATTCTTCGCAAGGCATAGTATATAATAGATTTTTAGTTAGTTTATTTGATTTTAGATTGTAGCTCTACGTCTTATATTTGCTAATTGATTTTGACTGTTTGTCATTGAGTCGGTTAGAACGTAAGCTTCTACAGGTTCAGGTGCTACTCCTCCACTTATATCAAAAGCTCCTGACATCATTTGTGGTGCAGGTGTTGTTGGTGCTGCAACAGAACCTCCTCCTCCTGAACTTGGAACATCTGTTGCCATAATAGTTCTAACATTGTTAAGCCCTGCTGCAATTACAGCTGCTCCTGTGGCAAATCCTGCTACACCGCCTTGTGCAAAGGCTTTATTCGCTCCTACATAAGTATCTATAACGGCTGACGCTATAGCTAATGCTTTGTTATCCCCTGCTAAAGAACTTAATGCTCCTGCAAGTCCTGAGAACGCTTCTAACTGCTCGTTTACATTTGCTTGTACTACTTCTGTCTTAGCTTTTTCAAATTGCTTAGTAATAGCTGTTGTGTCCATTCCTGACTTTCTAGCCATTTCTAGTTTTAAGTCATAAGCATCTTGTAAGTCTTGTAATTCTCTTTCTAATCCTGATAGTCCTTCAGCTCTTACTTCTTTTTGAGTTTCTAGTAATTCCTTTTCAAGACTTACTTGATTAGTCTTTTGTTCTGACAACTGACCTGTAATAGTTTCCTCAAGTTCTAACATAGCGTTCTTCGCTTGACCTAAAGCTATTGTATTTTCAACACTATCATTAATATCAAATTGAGCTTGTGCAGCATCTACTTGAAGTTGTACTTGTGCTTTTTGCGAAACCTCTTGTTCTTCTAGTATTACTTTTAACTTATTATTAGCTTCAATACGTTCTGCAAATGTCTTAGTTTCATCATCTCTTATCTGCCTTTGAAGTTCAGCATTTTTTAGATTTTGAGCGTTTAAAGCTGCAAATTGTACTTCAGCTAATAGTGCTGCATTAGTAACGGCTGTAATTCCTTGTGCTTGTTCTATTGTACTACTAACATACCCACTAACTGCACTTTCTATGTCATTATATATATCTGCTATTTCTTTTCCTGCTGCTGTAACACCACCTGCAATTAGAGCAAAACCTTCTAACATTTTCTTAGGATTACTAAGGTTAGCCATCATTGTAGCCGCTCCTTTTAATACAAGGGATAACCCCTTCATTTTATCAATAAAGAATTTTTCTATTCCAAGTCCAAGCTTTGCCATCTCTCCTAATGGGTCTGTAAATAATCCTTTTAAGTACCCTTTAATAACTTCATAGTTATCGTCTAAATAACTAAATAAGTCATTAAAAGCAATACTCATAGTAGTCATAGATGTATTAAAGAAATCTAATACTCTTTGATTTTGGCTAAAGACTTGCATTAACTTTGCCATTAAAGCTACTACAAGTCCTATTCCTGCTGCCTTAATAGCTCTACCTACATAGGCAAAAGCTGTACCTATCCCTGCAACACCTGTTGAAGCTTTATTAGATTCTTTAGCTAAAGAGTTTGTGTCTTTAGATACATCACCTATATTTGACTTAACCTCCATTTCTAATACTTCCTTTGCCATAATTTTATTTTATAAAGTTACTCCTGATTTTATTTGTGTTATTCTAATATTTGAAACCCATTCAATTATCATATTATTAGCTCCTTTTACTGTTTGCAAAAAGTTAGTTCCTGAAACAGAATTAACAGCACTCCAACCTGTAGTTGTTCCTGAACTTGCAGGAGATGTCCTTGACCTTTGAATACTTAATACTCCTGACTTATTAATAACTACTCCTCTTTCAACCCAAGATTTAAAATCTCCAACAGCACCTGAACCTGAAGATCCCCCTACTCTTAACGCTAAACTTTCTGATTGAAAATATACTGCCGTATCTAAAGGAACTACAAAATAACTATTAGATGTATTATTTAAGAATGAATCAACTGTACTATTATCCGTACTCTGATATCCATACATTAAATTTATAGCCTGTCTTTCGCCTAAAGTATCTGTTAAAGCGTTACCACCTAAGACTATTGAGTTAGTTGCTGTAACCTCTCCTAAAGTGCCATAGACGTTAGCATTATTAACGTTATTAGCGATCTGATTATTACTTCCTATAATAATGTTGTTTCTTGACATTCCTCTAATGGTATTGCTTTCTCCCATTACTAAAGAATTGTTCGTTCCTGTTTCTGTTGAATTTCCTGCTCCGTAAGTCCTGTTGTTCTCATTTGCAACACCTCTATTTAGATTTGTATTGTATCTAAAAGTTGAGCAAGTTCCTGAAGCCTTATTATAAGTATAGCCATAAGCTTCACATTGTAATTGATTAGGACTTATATCATTAGTTCCATCCGTAAAGGTAACAACTCCAAGTGCTGAAATTGAAGCAGGTTTTACGTTAAATCCTATTAAATAAGGTATTGTTGGAGGAGGTGTTGTAATACTTATTGAATCTATTTGCAAAATAGTTGAACCAGATATATATTCTGAATTTATTACTATAGTATCTTGAGCTGAGTTTGCTGTAAATTGTATTGTTTGAGTAGTACTTCCTGATAATTTATGAGAGCTTTGTAAGGTAGTCCCTGAATAAATTAAAAGGTTTGATGAACCTGAAACAGATATATTAAATTCTATTGTTATATTATAAACAGAGCCAACAATAAGACTAGATAGCTTTTGTAATATTCCGTTTTGTTCACCTCCATCTGCAAGTAATCTTAAATAACTTCCTGTTTCAATAACATTTGCACTATCTACATTATAATACCTGTACCAAGTATTAACAACCATTGAAGGATAGTAGAAATTTACTGCACCTTGTGGTAATGGAGTTGCTATTGCTGTATTTGCTGAAGCATTTACTGTACTAAAATCTGTGCTATCTGAGATATATGCCATTATGGTATAAGTATAAATTCTACTGTTGCTAAATCGTTTGGCTTGTAGTCTATCTTGTTTACTCTAAATACTCTGTTCTTAATAAATACGGTATCGTTAAACTTGAACGTATTTATATCAGCAGGACTAAGATTTACTTTAATAATCATTGTCCTAGTATTAGGATTGTAAAGCTCGGAGTAGTAAGGAAGCCAATAAAGATTAAATAAGTTATTGGGTGTTGCAGCTCCTACACCTGGCATAAGTTGGCATTCTCCAAAGTGGAAATCCCTAGAACCTGTTATTGTAGGAACGTCTGATAAATGACTAAACTGTAAAAATTCATCTTCAAAAGCATCACCTCCAACACCATTTTGAGCAGGAACAGAATAAGTAGTGTTAGTCATTGTAACCTTCCCATTGTTATACATTATTCTAGGACTATTTTCAAAACCTTCTGAAGTTCCATCTTCAGTCATAGCATAAACAGCAGGAGTAATAAAGTCAGCAAATTGACTCATTAAAGGCTTAACTACTGTTGCTGCAAATGGTTCTGCAATTACTTCTTCTTCACCGTCTAGTATATTAAATTCATTACCTGCATTACTTATATAACTTCCGTATAAATGACCGCCTACAAAATTCTTATATTGATTAAACGAATAGTCATCATCATCCTCAACAAACTTAAAGATAGTTTTTTTATTTAAGTCAGTTAAAGGTGTTAGCTTCATTTCTGAAACGTCAATCTTATCTGTCCAATCGTATTGTATTCCTCTATTTGCTAAAGTTGTTCCTGCTGTAGATGTTGGAATAAATACATCAGAATATGGTTCTATTATAATATTGTTTGGATTATCTTCATCAACTAAAGTTACTAAGTTGAACATAGTAATCAATCCTTTCAAGAAATCCCATTGCTTTAATTCACCTCTTAAAGTTAGTAATGTTTCAGTTGAAACTGTTGCATTAGATTGTACAAAAACACAAGAAGAAGCGAACAATTCATTTTGCCTAATATCAGTATCTCCTTTAAATTGTGCTGACAGAGTATCCCCTGTCTGTAAAGAAATTTGTAAATTCCCTGAATATGAACTTACAGTGTTAGGAGCAGGGAAAGATATTGTTTGTTGGTTTATTGGTGTTGAATTATGTAACCATTGACACTCTATAATTTCGGAAGTTGCTGATGTTTTTCCCAAAACAAAGGTATAATTAATATCGTATATTTCATTATCAGTAGTAGCTGTAATAATATTAGTTGTAGTATTGTAGTTAGGAGGTAAAATAGATGGAGCTTGTTGTGGAGAAATTGATTCAGGTATTAAGTTAAACTCCTTAAAAGAATTATTTCCAATATTAGAAGGTATTGAAGGGGAAACATTAAATTTCCATCTTGCAATATAACTATTAGCATCTGTAGTAGGCATAGTGTTACCGCCCCAATTAAAGTCCATATATAACTTTCCAAAGTCAGTAGTATTAAAGAATGTAGATTCAAAAGTAAATTCAGAATCTTGAAATATTCTATCTATCAAATACTTGATATTTATAAAAGGTCTAAAAGCACTTTCTAAATTAGGAAGTTTGGGCATACCACTATTTGTAAATGTAAATTGATGATTCCAATCTACAAAAGGATATTTAACTGTAGTAGTACTTCTAAAACCTGAAGTTGATGGATTAGTAAATATATTATTATTTACCCACGTATTTCTGATATTAGAATAATTATAAGCGTGTTCAAGTTCTGTAAATTCTAAATCCCTGAAAGATCTATCTTTTAATGTGTCTGCCAATGCTACTACTTCAGAATAAAGATTAACATTGTAACTTATCTCTCCTTCTTTATCTGTTACGTCTAAGAGTCTTAAAAACCCTTTAAATAAAATAAATCCATCTTGTTTTAAAATGCATTGAGTCCTTTTGTATGGATTGAATATTATTCCATCATTAGACCTTGTAATTTCAAATACTTGGTCAAATATTCTATTATTTCTTTTTGTTGCAGGTAGGTTAAAAGCTTTTGAATATGACTGTACTTTCTCTGCTACGTTTTTAAAATCATCAACACTCAACGTCAATGGTAAATCTTCATCTTCATAGAGGTCACAAATAACTTGTCCATTATCTAAAAAATTTGTTGCTCCTGAAGGTACTGCTCCGACAATAGGTTGAACTGATATATCTGAAATTGATATTGAATCTACAACATTATTATAGTATACAACCATAATTGTATCAGTTGTAGATACAGCTGTAAAAGTTGTTGTGATTAAAGAACTAGAAGCTGAATGAATACCAGTAGTAGAAAAACTAACTCCATTTGCTAATTGAGTTATTAGTGTTCCTGTTCCTGTTGTTCCTATATTTATTGTTATAGTATATTGTTGACCTATAACTAAATTAGACATTTTCTGATAAACACCTGCAAGAGTTAAAGTTGTTACTGAGTCTAAGATTAAATTTCCTACCGAGCTAGTAGGGTAAGCAGGTGTTCCTGTAGCATCAGTTCTAAATCTATACCAAGAATTTGTAATAATTGGAGGTGCTGAAGTTAAAACATCTAAAAATGTAGAACCTGTTGTACTACTCGTATAAGTTGGTGTATTATCTAATCCGTTAAAGTTTAATCCATTTACAATAAATTCTGTTGATGAACTTGAAATTTCATTGTAAGTTCCGTTATAATTCTGTGGATATAATATTAGTTGAACACTCATTATACTGACTGTGTTCTAAGTGTTTTACTTTTTTCAACTTCAAAAGTGTACTGCATTAGTTTGTCATTTGCGACAGTCTTTTTCGTATAACTAGAAGTTGTTAGCCTTGCAGGTGTTACATATTGATTCATAGCAGGAATTGTAAGAGTTCCTGTATAATTCAAATCACTTTGGAATCCTTCTAATATATATACTTCAGGACTATTAATTAATTCTTCAAACCATTCTGATTCTGATTCATTTACAAAGTCTGTGTTCATTGTAATCTTTTCATTAGCGTTTACTCTAAAGGCTTTCTTTCCACCTTTAAATCCGTTTATTTTATAAGTTGATTCATTCCAACTTCCTTCTAGCTGTTGATATGTACTCCCTTTAGTTGAAATCATTTTTGTTGACTTCATAGTGAAAGTGTAATAATCCCAAGCTCCCCATTGATTCAGCCAACAGAGTCTTATAGGCTCATAACCTTTTAGTGTTGGGCAATTTACATTGAATATATATTTAGTTCCGAAATTTTGATTAGCACCATTTAAAGGCTCAACTGTATAATAACCTCCTTCTATAAAGTCTAATACAGCAGGACTATTGAATACTGTACTCCAGTTTCTTAAATTAGCAGGAAAGCAACCGAAGTAGAATAATCTTCTGTTTGTATCTGCTATTAAAGCTCCATACCCTCCATTTGCACTAGAAAATGATACATATTCTAGTCCTATTTGTGAATTTGTAGAATCATAATAAATAAATCTAATCTTAGCAGGAATACTTGATATAGTTAAAAAGCTAAGTGTTCCATAATCTTTAATATTAGCATATTGAGTAGTAGGAGCATTTGTAAGAAATTCGCCTTCATCTTGGTCTAATGTAAATTTTTGTGGAATAGGATAACCAAAGTTATTACCTGTATTTTGAGTAAAAGGAGTACCTGCTAAGTCTAGTACATCTGTATATTTTAAGTAACCATTAAAGATATTGTATAAATCAGAGTCTTTAATATCTGTAGTTATTAAATCTCCGAATGTAGCACTAGCAGGGTCATTATCTAAGTATTGTATTTTAAATCTTATAAACAAGTAACGCATAGAATTTAAGTTGCCTGAGAATTTATCTATTAAATGAATAGGGACATTTGTTCCTACTGTATTAACTGCTAATTTATATGCACTTCCAACTCTTGCTAAGTTATCTGTATTTACAAAGCTTTCTATAATAGGTCTGAAATCAAACATTCCAACTCCTGCGTTATTTGGAGTAGTCTTAAATGTTCCTACAATATCTGTTGAAGTATTTGGATTCGGTGGATTTCCTGAACTTATATGCACTTCAGCTACAAACTTTACATTTGTGAATACAGAAACTATTGAAGTATTAGATACTGTAAAAATTACATCTTGTCCTACAGGTAATGTATCGTATAAAGGATGCTGTTCTATTAGTGTTGCCATTATTTTACTATTGTTAAACTGTTAATTATATCTTCTTTTACGCTTCCTAGTAATTCTTTACCGAACTGTTTTAATCCAAGTCCTAATGGTTTTTGAAAGAAGCTAATACCCTGAATTCCTTTTCGTCCTATACTTCTAGCAATTAAGAATGTTATTGTCTTACGCTTCATAAACTTTCCGCTTGCATCTCTTGGAGCTATACCTTTTCTTACTACCCACTTATCCAAAGCCTTGCTTGGTGGTTGAGAATGTCCTTTACTATTCTTGTAGCTATAAGGACTTTTTATAGTTTTACCTTTATAATCTTTAAAACTTCTTTTAGTCTGTGTTCCTGAAACTCCTTTATCTACGAATTGACCATAGCTTGACATATAGAATTGTACCGTAAAACCATCAGGAGTAGTTATGACTTCAAACTTAATAGAGTCTTCTAGCTTTCCTCCTTTACCTGCTTTCTGTAAGTTACCTTTAGAACGATTGACAACTTGCTTACCAAAGCTTTCTAAGTATCTTTCTATATTGTCAGTGTCCACTATTCTAAGCCAACAAATATTTCAACTCTAGCTGTAACTGCTGTTGTTGGTTTTACTTGTAAAGAAGCTAAGTCTTGCATAGTTCCAAAACTAGGAGTAGTGTCTTCTTCAGCTAAAGCTAAGTTAGCACCCTGACAAAGAATATGAGATTGTCCTGCTGTAAGTGTCACTTGGTAATTTGTACCTGATGTAACTACTGCTAGTTCAATGTCTACAGCTGTTTCTAAGTTTGTCACTCTAACGTATTTAGTTTTCGCTACATTGATTGCTCCTGCTGAAGTTGAAGGTAAGGTATCAAATACTGCTACTGTTGTTGCTACTGATGCCGTACAGGTTACTATCCTCTCAAATACATCATTGATTCCTGTTGTTGTTACTGAATTAACAGAACCTCTAAGGCTTCCATTAAGTGTTACTGTTTCTGAGATTGTTGTTACTAAGTCTGCCATAATTTTATAAATTAATTGTTATTTTAAATTTTTTCCATCCTATTTCTATTTTCCATCTACCTATTTTGAACTTCAACATTAATAACCTGCTCCTTTTGTACTTACAGGAATATCACAAGTTTGGAAGTCGTTCTGCACTAATACTCCAATATTAAATACCCAACCACAGCAAAGATTGTCAAACCTCTCGGAGAAAGGCTCAATAGTGAATTGGTCTTGTGTAAAGTATAAAGGAAAATTAATATCATTAACACCTTGTAAAGATTGCCTTGAACTATGTCTAAGCATACCTATGAAGTCGGTTACTATTTGTAGTGTTTCATTAAATACATCTTGTTCATTGCTTAAAGTTTTTACAAGCTTTGTAAATTCATTATTTGTTGATGATACTATTTGGCTTCTGTTAGTTTTCCAATTATCCTTTTCCGTTACCATATCCATAATAAAGATTTGGAAGTTATAGACAAGCTGACTATCTCCTGTCGTTACTGATGTAGGGTTGATGTGAAGCAAAGGAAACTTCTGCATCTTTTCCAAGTTTATGTCAAATATATCTCCAACTGAAGTTGATTTTATTTGCCTGTGGTATTCCCCTAATCTAAGTAAGGTGTTAACTACGTTATTGTATGTCTTATTGTTAACCATTTCTTTTTACTTTATTTTGTGAGTTCAAATCTGTTTCATAACTTAACCAAGTCAAACACTCTAAAAGACTCAGCTTTGTAATTGTTTCTAAATTACTAATATTTTCTCCGCATAATCTGTGCATCACACCGAACCATCCCCATTTGCTTGCGAAGTCTTCACTAGCTACTGCGTCTTCGTTTCCTTCAGCCGCTCCATCAAATATAATGGCAAAATCTCGGACAACACCTTCCCTAAATTGTAGAAAAAAAAAAGGGAAGACTGTACTTGTTCCGCTGACATCTGTTTCATTTCTTCTGCTCTGAGCCGTATATCCCCATCATACGAGTCAATTATGTATATATCATTCTTCTTTAATTTTATAGGACGATAGAGTACAGCCATTAATTCAGGAAGGTTTGTTTCTATTCCGTTCTTTATGAACTGTTCAATGTCTGCGTATTCTCCTAAACTAATACTATCTAAGTCTGGATGGAATCCGTATTCAACACCATTAATCTCTATCAGTCTTTTAAGTTCAGTTCCTTGTTTAGATTGAAGTTCTCCTATCTTACTCATTATAACTGCAACATCTGATAAGGCTAATTCCTTTACTAACTTCTTAGGAATGTCTGATAGTGCTGCTATTGTTTCTGTAGCTTCTTCTGTCTTTGTACCTGTTTCAAAGTCAATTAGCTTAAGCCAGGTAGACAAATTAACATCTGACCAACTATTAATTAGCTTGAACTCTTTTACTTTGCCCTCTTTTTTAATTTTAACTTTCATACAATATATAATAGAAATTAGTTGATTTTAGTTTACTGAACGAAATACCTACCTGCGTTTGGATTGTCTAGGTGATAGATTACATTATATCTTATTCCGTCTATTGCGTGATTATAGTTATCTACATAGA
>Ga0208031_1000224_pt1 | contig 14331 bp, 11 predicted proteins | sample MalvirAntarct_38_FD_184252 | JGI IMG/M metagenome (GOLD analysis project Ga0208031, IMG submission 184252) | Marine viral communities from the Global Malaspina Expedition - Malaspina viral metaG Antarct_38 (SPAdes) (version 2) | ecosystem: Environmental > Aquatic > Marine > Oceanic | place...
TCCCTAACGATATGTTCACAGTGCTATTTGCATTGTCTCGTACTGTTGGTTGGATTTCACATTGGAAAGAAATGTTAGATCAACCAGGCCATAAAATCAGCCGTCCTCGTCAGTTATACACTGGTGAATCTGCGCGTGATTTTGTGAGCGTTGATAAACGTTAATCATCTGATTAACCAAACAGAAAAAAGCGCCGAAAGGCGCTTTTTTGTTATCTAGATTTAAACATCAGCTACTATTGAACGCATTGTATAAATCAACACTAAACACCTTCTGAAAATTTATAATCTGTTAGAAGCTATGTTTATTAGAACCTATATATTACAAGTGTTCACAGATTAAAGTCGTATTACCGTAATTAGTTTGAGTTGGTGGTAATTAAACTCAAACTAGTCTTTGTTGATGACTCTATTACAATTCGGATCACCGGTGTGCAAGCTAAGAGGTACTAAACCTCTCCAAAAAACCATATTAATGGCTTTTTTTTACACAATAGCTCCAGCTTTTAGGAGCATTAATTAAGTTTTTTGGCACTGTTGAACTGCAACATTAATTGTTAAGTTGTGATCATCTATATCAATTGAATTATTCCACCTCGGACCTGCTGCGTTGGTGAAATATATAACAATGACAAAGCAAACAAAAATGTTTTCCCCATGTCAAAGTCTCTTCTGAAGAAACTCTTTTTTGAGAAATATAAACTGTAAAAGAAAGCATAGGCGAAGGTATGAATGAGCCTGTTCAGCAAAATAGACCTGCTTTTCTACTTCATCATCTTGGTACATTTATTCCACTTTAACCACTTTGATTTTAGCAAGATAATGAACATTTTTAATTTACTAGAAATCTTCAACAGAGCCCAACTTACTAAAACCTGAATCATCACAAAGCCAATATTCTTTTTTACCAATTTTTTGTATTGTTACTGATGTTTCTTTAGTAATCATATTAAGTTCTTCGCTGTAGTAGTCACTCACGATGACTTCACTATCGCCGTGTGTAAAAGTCATACTGTGCTCAGTGACTAAAGAGCGGTGGAAGCTCGATTTACTCACATCACTAATTAGCTCTGCATTAGCAAGCTTTGAACTTGCAATGTTAAATTGCTCTAATTTAAACGTGTTATCCATTTTACTAATAACAACATCAATCGATTTGGGCTGCTCAGCGTGGCATTTAAATATAATCTCTGCCTCATCACGCTGAGAGGCACTACACGATGCAACTAAAAATAAGGGTAAAACCCACAAAGCGTTAGAGAGTTTACTTTTTGTCATATTTTTCAAATGCCTTCTGTAATTTAACATCATACTTATTCTGTTCGTACTGCGACCCGTTATAACCTTTAGCAAATGAAGCCCAGTCTAGCGTTATTAGGTACTTTTCTAGCCCTTTATTCTTTACAAAGCTAACGAAAGCATCAAGCTGTTTTCTTTCTGAGCTGAACATTGCTTTAACAAATGCTTCTACGCTAGTAAAACCTGACTCACTATAATTAAAGCCCATAATTTGAAAGCGCCCCCATGAAGTCGACTTCAAAGCCTCTGAAGAATCTAACGTCATGGCAATTTCAAGCCTTGCATACTCCTGGGAGCCACCGTTATATAAGCTTCGATTCCAAGTTCTGCTGGATACAAATGGGTTACTCTGATCATACTTGTGATTTGTCAAATGAGAAAAAATATGGGCTTCATATAAAATTTTTGGCTTTCCGTTTGAAAAAAATGCATCACCAGAAGACTCAACGTCCGCAACAGCTTTGACTGCAGCGACTTTACAGCCAAGTTGATTCGCAATATCTAGATAATCAGACTCTGATAATGTTGGAATATCAATAGATGCTATCGGTAACTTATAGTTAAACTTGCTTGATACGGCTATTAACTTTTCATTTATCTTTCGATGAGTTCGACCATTAGCGTCAATTTTGCCATCTGGACGTAGCATATTAAGTACTTTGCTTTGAAATAACTTAATCGCTGCAACGGTTTTAGAGCTTTCAGGCCTAGAGCCTAAACGGCCATCAACAATTAATGACTTTGTAGGAGGAATGAATTTAAGTAGTTTGTTTAAACCGCTTTGTACTGTTTTAACATCGTTTACATTGTTAGCTCCACCCAGCCCGACAGCTTGAGTTATTTTTATTGATGACATCGTATTATCCTTGTCATTATTGGTGTAAAGCAGAAGTTAAATCTGCAGATTTACTACTTAATATTTTGATAGTAATTAACTTTTTCGCACCTATATTTTGTTGGGCTAGAGGCTAAATACCTTCTTCACTGAGGAGCGCCCCAAACCTGCTCAATAATGACCATCGGATTAAATGGTTTTTTTAATGATTCGATACTTTCCAATTGAGTTTTTATATTTTCAGTCAGGTTTTCATACTCTCGAGCAGAAGCTACTGTAGATTTAGGAAAAACTAAAAGACGTATATTTTTAATTTGCTCACTTATAGCCTGAGACTTTTCAACCTTATTCTGCTCTTGCAATGTCAGAATAGCGCGAGCTAAATTAAAGACTTCAGGCTGAGCACAATTATATAACGCATCATCAAAAAGCTTACCCAGAACACCAGCTGTTTCTCGAGGCATCTGTTTTAATTTCAACATATCACTTTCTGGTAAAATGAAATCCGTTACTTGCTTGAAGCAATGGCTACTTTTATTCTCATATTTAGCTAAGTTAACCTGCAACATAAGTGTTGCATATTTCCCATCTTCTGAAATTTCAGCTTTAACCATAAAAGATATAAATAAAAAAAATATCACGATACATTTATTCAACATTGGGCTTACATCCTTTTACTATTGAATAAAACTGACCAATTAACAGAGCAAGCCGACCTATTTTTGTGAGATCATATATCTCATTAATCTCTGCAATTCCCTGCTTACTTTCCTCATCAAAACTTAGGCCTACTATCGCTGGACATTTTTTCATAACTATCTCCTTTAGTTAACATAATAGAAAATCCTTACTACTTAATTTTCTTTGTTCTTTAAATTTCAAGTAAAACACCTTCGACAACAGTAATTTTTCATTTTACGATAGCTCATTCTTTTCACAATTTAGCGATATAATTCCATTCCCATCAAGTATTCCCCATACGCTTTTATCGTCAAAAATTGCTTACCTACCACATAGTAATCTCTTTTTATACCCTTCATAGCTTCATCAATCTTCTTTGAATGAAGGTTCTGCTGATAACGAAAAATCCAGTGCTTTTTAAGGCCCAGTAAATTGAATGGATCTTTACCTATTAAGGCTTCCTTTCGTCTAATCTCTTGTTACCATTAATCATGTTCATTCATATCATCACCACTAGTTTTCCCAAAAATCGCCAATAGCTTGCTTCCATGTGTCCCCTTTATTAGCGCTAAGAGTATTAATTACATCGTTCTTGCATCTTCGTGGTAAAGCATTCGTTAATTTTAATATCATCGTCCGTATTTTTTCATGACAGCGCAATAACTGAGATGGGTGACCATGTTATTATATAAGTTTAATTCGACAATTAAACTTCAACACCTTCAACAAGATTTGCAAAGCGACCATAACAATTAAATAAATCCTTATCATTGCTCAAATCACTTTCCGAAAATAAATATACCAATCTAATTCTACCTATAGGGTGATAACTTTTCATACTGTCAATTTTTTCAAAAAAAGGCTGTAGAGCTTCAAAAACATCTTTCGCAGCCTTATTATTTGATTTTGCTAGCAACATATTTTCTAAATCTTTTCGCTCTTTTTTTATTTGGTCAATTTTATTCATTTATTACCAACATCTTAGTACCCGAATTCAATCTTTAAAGTAAAGTGCCGTGGGTCCATCAATCACTAAATTGATAATCTTGACCCCAAAACGACATTTAGCTGCGTATTTCTTCATCTACAATTGGCGGTAGCACACTTCGTAAGGGGGGATTATGCGTCACAATCGATTTTTGAAAACTCACATTTAAATCAGCTAATGACTCAATACCAAATTCTTTTAATGCTGACATCAATTGCTCTCCCTTGATATTTTTATCACGTAAATCAATCACAAAGCTTTGTAAATTTTGCAGTTCAGCCAATATTTTACTGACTTCTTTACTTAATGGTGCTTGTGCTTCTTTTAACGCGTTATAAGCCGCTTCCCTTGCGCTGTCTGATGATGAGAAAAGTGTTATTTTTTCATCAAATGCAGATTGTAATTCTGCTTTATATAGTGTTAATTTTTCAACAATATCAACAATATCAGCAATAGTCATCTCTTTTTCACGGCTGAACTCCTGCTTAGCGTCATCTATACGCTCGAATACTTTTTCTAATCGTTCTTCATAGTCGTTAAAGTCATTCACCACTCGCCATAAATCAGCAACCGATTTCTGCGGATAATCCGCCTCTTCAATCATGCCAAAAATCTCCATACGAATAGCGTTTACCGCTAACATCGCAGGTTTAATGGCGGCAATCGCAAACACCCCAATCACAGCATACAATTGATATTCTGACGTCATGCCTGGAACGTGACCGGTAACAAAGTAAACAACGCCAGCATTGATAATATGCGCAACAACTGCAATTACTCCGGCTTTAATCTTAATTTTTTTAACTCGGACTAAGTCATTGGTTAAATCAATACTGTCAGGCTTTTGCGGATGTGTTGCTCGCCTCTCTAACATGGTTTGGGCATTACGGGCGATAAAATAGGTGCTACCGATTAATAAGCTAATGGTAGATACATACCAAAGATAGAGAGTTGCTGATACCCAAACATGGAATTCAAATTCTGGGACGTCATATTGTTGAGCAAACCATTTAATCAACACGACCAGTAAAAATGTCCCCACAATCCAACCTAACCACTCCTTGATTGTTTGAGTGTAAAATTCGCGTCTAATTTCGCCAAATATATCGTGCATAGTATTCCTTTACTTTGTTAATGATGTTAATTCCACCTAATTTCTGTAGGAAACTAGGCGTCAGATATTACGGTGATAAGTTTATTTAATGTGGGTATGAGACCACTAATCACCAAGACTATTAAATAACTCCAGTTAAACAGCAAATGCTTTAACTAAAGGCGATGTTGAATAAGAATTGAAGGACTACATAAGTCATAACGGTGGATAGTTTTTTGCATAATAAAGGGTTAGTATTCGCTGATTCTTGATACTGGTTAGTATGTCCCTATAGTCATGACAAAAAAATAAGTAACAAAACAATAGATAATGTTAACTTTATATAAACCTATCAATAAGTTTGTTTTTGTTAACGCTTAGAATGGCCTTGATCGACTAACTTATCTTGTGCGAGTTTCATCAATCTAGCTGCATGTTCTTTATTAAACTCAAACGTAGTATTATCAAAAACGTACTGAGCGTGCTTACTAACCGATAGCCAGTTCTGTTGTATTTTATACAGCTTTGCTAGCTCTTCATGGGTAGCAGTAACTGACGATTTGGGTAGTTCAACATCCAATGCTAAAAACTCTTTATGGAGTGAAATAGCATAATTAATATCTTGGTCTACAAACATACCGCCTTCATAAATCCAAGCGAGTGTAGAGTAAGCTGTTGGATCTTTTGCATTAACCCTTTTTGTTGCTTCCTTAAGTAACCGTTCTCCATTACCAGTGTGCAAGCTAAGAGGTACTAAGCCTCTCCAATAACCCATATTGATGGCTTTTTCACACCACAGCTCCAGCTTTTCAGGAGCATTAATTAAGCTTTTTTGGCACTGCTCCGCAGCAACATTAATTGCTAAGTTGGGATCATCTATATCAATTGAATTATCCCACCTCGGACCCGCTGCGTTGGCGAAAGATATAACAATGAAAAAAGCAAACAAAAATATTTTCACCATGTCAAAGTGCCTTCTGGGGTAACTCTTTTTTGAGGAATATGAACAGTAAAAGATGGCAACGACGAAGGTATAAATGAGCCTTTTCGGTAAAAATAAGTATCTTTTAATGATTTATTTTCATCGGATTGCCCTTCACAAATACCGTTGTCAGAACATATTAGTCCTCCAACATAGTCGATAATGCTAATATTATTAACATTCAAACTTAGCATTAATGTATCAATTCCAACATGTTTATTCCCTGCATGAAAAGCATGATACCTGTGCATAAAAGCTACAATTCGAGCGCTTTTATCCACTTGTAAATTCGTTTTTAATATACTTGCCCACATTTGATTTCGCTGTATGTGAGAATCAGAGCAAGAACCTGTATCGGCATCCTCCCAATTGCAATGGTCATCAATTAGATCCATCATTTCAATCGGCATGTCTAATGGGATAATTTTCAAACCAACAGAGTTTGCTGTTTTTACTAACTCTCCGTAACCAGTACTAGCAGCACTATTCCAATTCCAGTTTTCTTTAAAGTGCAGTTTTATCGCATCAAAACCTTTTCCTGTACGTTGATAAAACTCAATTTTCTCTTTTATTTTTAACGGTAACATCTCCATTGCAAAATGAGTAAAACCAGCTGCTTTAAGTTGTTTAAGTGCACGCATAGCTTCATATTTGTAAGAAGCAGGGTTGTGGCTAGATTCAGCAATAATGACCAAACGAGCATTACCAGCCATTTTTCTGTAATTTACATCCGTGTTAATTTTATTCATTGTTATTCCATAACTTATTTATATTGACTACGTTTTAAATTGAAAAATAGAACCTATAAATTACATTTTCCCTACAAGGAAAGCCGTATTCTAACAATTAAAACCTATTAGCTAATAAACTAACCCTATAGCCTCTACTACAACAGATTTTAATCTGCTCAATAGCATAGATAAAATACTTCTCACGGTACTATAACTAAGGTCAACAATCTTAACGCCAGGTTTACCGACAAAAGTTAAAATATGACCTAGCAATCCTTTACAATCTTCAGCATATTCACGAGTCATTTGAGATATTTCAACTAATGAACGAGCAATCAAATCATAAATGGATAACGTTGAACTGACGCCTACTTGGGCAAGTATTGAAGTCAATTTACCACTTGAACGTAAAAGCCATATTAATCCAGCACTGATTTTATCTGACCAGTGGGCATTAAAACACGCTAAATGACGTTTCTCATACTTCAAGCGAACATGTTCAAGATTACAGATTGACCCCATTTGCATCTGCTTGTAGTCAGCATATCGAGAAGCTGTATTAATATAACCTGGCGCATTGCCTTTCATTTTGTGTGAGGCCCCTACAAAAGAAACACACGTACTTAACCTATATTCATCTCCAGCATGCACAAAAGGCCAAACAGGGACCATAGGCACAGGGTCACTTCGGTGAACCGCACGATAAATACCACTTAAACTTGTTTCAGCTTGAATCGCATACGGTGCGAAACCGACTCTTGGTGACCCAAAAGTATATAATTTAACAGGGATTTTGAACGTTTTTCTAATCCAAATTGCAGCTAGGTTCGCTAAAGCACCACCTAAACTATGGCCAACACAATGTATTGGTTTATTTCCAAGCTTTTCTAATAACGTTGCGATTTGAGGTTTCATTGAATTAAATGTTCTATTAAAGCCTGAGTGAACTAATTGGTTATTTGGCCCTGATGTTACACCACAATGGAGATCGGTAAGCGCATCACACATACCAGCAGTACCGCGAAAAGCAAGCACTGCCTCTCCTTTAAACATTCCCTCATTACGACCCATACCAAAAAAACCGAAACCTGACGTATGGTTTAAAACATGTTCAGCAGTAGTCCCTGATACACCATGTAACGTTGACTTTTGAGCATTGAACAAGAAATGTTCAGAAAGAATTGCTGGAACCCTAATTTTAGCAATATTATTACTTTTAATAAATTCACTTTTGTAGGCAAAATCAGCTAAGTTAGAAGCTAGAGTTGGTGTCAAAGTTTTCATTTCATTCCCTTGAATTTTAGTTTAATTTAGTAATTATTAAAAATTAAAAAAGTCATCATCGTCATCGTCATTTCTTTCATAAATATCAAAGTCCTTTTCCCATCTACAAATACTTATGCCATCAAACATTAAGTTTACATTTTTTTTATTTGGAAAGGTAAAAGTCACTTCTTTATTACTTAGGTCACAATTTAGCATTGCTAATTTTTCTTTAAACTCTGGGAACTCTTCAATACCACCGAATTCTGAGTCCCATAAAATATACTGAACACTATCCATAATGATGAAAATTTTCTGCATAACAGAATCATTCACGAACATATCACCAGGTTTTTTTGAACTTATACTGGCTTCTGGCATAGAAAACCAACCACTCTCGTCCGTTAACGTTTCATCATTTTTTTCAACTTGATGAATATAACTAAGTTCTCTTATTACTTTCGCGCCGACAACAGGTTTTCCGTTTAAAAAAACCTGTCCTTTTACTTCTGAGCACATGTGCACGTCGTACTTTTTTAGTAATCCAAACATGTTGAGCAAATCTCCCTATTAAAAAGACTCTCTATAATTAAACATCTATCGAAGATACTTCATCTTAACCCGTTAAAAATATTTACCTTCAATCAAAAAACGAGGTAGAGAATCACTTTCGGCGGTAACTTCATTACCCATGTCGTACCACATACACGCCATGCCGAGTAATTGCAGGGGCAAAAATGAATCTACAGGGGCATGATCCGGCCCCGCCTCATAAATGTGGTAGCGTTCTTGCGCTTGCAGGTTTTTAGCAAGTGCTTCATTAAAATCACAACCAATATCAAAAGTTGATGGAGTTAATGCAGCTAGGGTTTCTAAGTATCCCATAGCAATATATAACGCCCAATCATCATTCTGCTTAACAGCCATTCCCATACAATCGTCAAGCAGTTTTGGGTAATCGGCTTGACGATGGTGATAAGCTTGAAATACTTCTATAAGTTTATAAGATACAGGGCCTGCTTGTGTCGCACTTTGTTTCATAGTTTCTATAGGGAAATTTGCCAAGCTATCCATACTTTCAGTATCGCGAGTAATCACCGCTAAAAAATAGGCATCAATCCATTCTGATGGAGCTGCGTAACCAGCTTCTAACATACCTTTACCATTCCACTTTACTTCGGGTAAGTCATATATTTTAAAAGTTTGCTCTTGCTCTGGATGCTCTGCAAGCTTTAAGAATGCGGCGTACATTTTTGACGCATAACGCAGCCCTGTTGCAGATTCTTTTTCTATCTCAGGGGTTTGAACTTCCCAAGTAAGCCAGCGAGAGAAGTTTATATATTCTTGTGCATATCTAAGAAGGTTATCTCTATTCTTTATTATATTAATCGAACATCTATCTATTCTAGACCTTGACGTCTGAAGCCTTCGTTCTAGACTTACATTTTTGAAATTAGGGGTGTAATTTCGATTTAGCATTATTTACCTCCTTTTCATTCACGGGTATCAATTGTATTAAACTCATTGGGATCTATATCAAATTCGCTAATTTCGACGGCTTCAACAACAGACTTACCAGAAGTACGGGTTATTGGTGTTTTAACATGTAAATACTGAACTTTATTTCCCTCAAACACGGCGTTATTAATAGCTTCAGCAGCTAAATAATCGGACTCTTTATCACTACCTGCCATTTGTTTCGTAATGGATTGTGCATATTTCGTTGTGCCTTGCTGATAATATTCATCACCTATTTTCATTTTACCTAATGGGCTACTGCCCCCCTTGGCTTCAACAATAATGACATCACCATTAGCATTTTGATAAACCATATCAAAGTTACCCTTTTCCGATGTAGAACTATCTAAGCTAGTTGGGTGAATGCGAGTATAACCAGGGTACTGTATTTCAATCGCCGCATCTGCGGCTTTTTCACCAATTTTGGCTGATTCATTGTTAATCTTTGGTATTTGGGCGTTATAACGTTGTGTTTCTTCTGGTGAAGCTTTTGCTTTGTGCTTATCTCGCTCATCCATTTCTGTATCACGAGTATCTACATACTCTTTCAAATGTACTGGAAGAGAAGAAACAACTTTTTTAGTGCCTGCCTTTTTAGTAGCTTTGTTAAGTTTTAATTCATTCTCAGTCAACGTTCCTGTTTGACTAGACCATTCTTCATTTACCACTTTGCCATCAATAACATGCCCACCAACAAACTGTTCAATGGTCATCGTAGTTTCAATCACTTTATCGCCTACTTCTCGTGTTAAAGTAATTTTACCGTTATCAACATCCATAGATTCAATACTGTATTCATGGTCAAGTCTATTTTCACCATTAGGTCTTGTTACTTTAATATTGGCTGTTCTGGCATCTACTGAAGAACTGTCTTCAGCAATTTTTAATATTTTGGCTTTTGTTGCTGGGTCAACAATATCGCCTATCATCTTAGAAAGTTTTTCCACACCTTCTTTACACAATAACCCAAACGGATCCACCCAGTTAACCGGATTAGGTGCATATTGATAGTGGTTTATTCCCCCCACTAATCCAATAGGGTCTTGATGAATAAATCGTGCTTGCTGAGGACTATAGTACCTAAAACGATTGTAGTGTAACCCTGATTCGTCATCAAAGTATTGGCCTTGAAAACGAATTGGGTTAGTAATCTTGTCTTGCTGGCCAGCATAATCAACATCAGTATGCTCATTATCCGCGTCTTTAATATCTGTATCTTTAAAATCTTTATCTTCAAAATCTATGCTTTCAATTGTTTGACCAAACACGTCTTGTTGGCTGCGCCAGACAATTTTAGCGTTTTCATCGGTTAAGCAAATTGGGGTGCCGAGTTGGTCTAGGTGATAATAATAAACCTGTCCAGCTTTGATTAATGCGACTGGAGTAAAGGTGTCTGGTTGATAAATATACCAGGTGTATTGACCTAAGGTGCATTCGCCAATCAGCTGGTGATTATCCCAAATAAAGTCGGTGCGACTGAGTTCGGTGATTTTTGCACTGCGACGGCCTAGTGCATCATATTCGTATTGTGTCAGCTTGCCATTAACGTTGATTTGCACCAGCTGGTTTAAACCATTAAAGCTGCGCTGTTGTTTATCACCCGTACCCACTTGGCTGATTTGGTTACCACTGGCGTCATAGCGGTAATCGACACCAGCCATGCTCATCAAACGGTCATTGTTTACCACTACATCATGACTGTTTTTATCTGGCCTTACAGTATCGGATGATAAAGTCGATGACGCTGAGTGTTGAATGTGTTCTGCACGCTCTAAGTCAGCTGTTGGGCTGTTAACACTGGCATCAGCACTGTTATTGTTAGCACGAAGTGAATGAGTAGGATTACCAAATCCATCCCATTGGTATTGCTGCTGAACACTCGATTCACTACCAATAAGGTTATCCGATACACGAGTATGACTGTCACTGACGAGTTGGCTGATGTTGTTATAGCGAAATTGTTTAACATCGGGTGCGCTTTTGGTTTCAGGCCCTTGGCAGGATTCAGCCTCACCTGTTGCGCCCTGCTCTACTACTTCGCTCTCACAATGAAGTAATTGATGTTGTTTATCGTATTGATAACGTCTTGATACAAACAGAGCTGACTCTGATGAGGCAAGCTCATCTAATATAAGCTCTGATGCTGCGCTATCTGAGCGAACATGTCGCCATGTCTGCTCAATTAATCTTGAATGGCTATCATAGGCATGACTGAGTTCAAGTTGATTACCCTGAATTGTTTTGTGCAATAATCCTGATGACAGATAGTGATAATGAGCCAGCTGTACACACGGCTTCGATGAGCCATTGCCTGTAAAGCTAATGCCGCTTAATTGACTGTTTTTATTGTATTGATAGTCAATGTGTTGCCCGTCTGGCAAGGTTAAGCCACTGCGGTTACCTGAGTCATCATATTGATAGTCAAGTTGACACTGGCTTTGCAATACCCGATTTATACGCCCTTGTGGGTCAAGATGTTGCTGCACAGTACGGTGTTGGTTATGGGCACGAGTGATTTGCCCTATAGGATTATATTGATAAAAGTTCTGAGTATTCAGTAGCGCTGATGTGGCACTTGGCTCAAGTTTGACATGGCTACTTTGCTGACAAATTCGCCCCATGGCATCACGTTTGAGCTCAACAAACCGAATATCACTGTCGTTCACGGCAACTAATTTGTCATTTGCGTCATATTGATAATGTTGCTCGCGGCCATCAAAACCAATTAATGTTCTAGGTTGCTCTGTTGGCGTGTATTCAATACGGTATTGCGCCCCGTCACTGCGCTCGATGCGGTTTAAGTTACGTTCTTTATCGTAAAAAAACTTCAGCCAACTACCATCGGCAAACGTTTGCTGGCGCGGTTGGGCTAAACCGTCATAGTCGATGATGTTTTCAATGTACTCACTATCGTTACTGAGTTCGTGATCGCCTGCCACATCAGCCTGTTGGCGCTGGCGAATAATGCGTCCGGCATCATCGTACTGATAGTAATGACTAATGGCTTCTTCAGGATTGTCTTGATTATCTTGTGGGTAAGATTTACTTTCGATAATCTGACCTTTATTGTCACGAATAAATTCAGTGACTAAGCCTTGGGGATTGATAGTGGCATTAACACGCCCCAGTCTGTCATGGCTAAAACGGGTGAGCGCATCACCGACTTGTGTAGCAAGTAATTCACCGTCGCGGTCCCAATGGTAGCGATGTGTTACACCATTAACATCGATTTTTTGGGTTAACTGCCCAGCATCATTGTATTGATAATGACTTGGACGACCATCAAAACCTGTTTCAGACAGTAATCGCCCAGTGGCATCATAATGTCTTTTAGCTGTTCGGCCGATGGCATCTCGGGTGACAATTCTTTGACCTAAACGATTATATTCAAACCGCGTAGTGCCGCCATCGGCTTGAATAACAGCCAGTAACTGTCCTTGATGGTTATAGTTATATTGTATTTTATTATCACAGGCATCAATGGTGGCCACTTTACGACCAACTGCATCATATTGATGACGTATTATGCTGCCATTCGGGTTGTGGTGTTCAGTCAACAGCCCTTGTGTATTGTGAATAAAAGTTTCTCTATGACCTAAAGAGTCAGTACAACTGCTTTTTACGCCGTGAACGAGTGCTGTATATTCAAAATGATAATGATAGATATCATCATCACCCCATTGCTCAATGCACTTGGCTTGGTGATCTTGTCCGTCCCATGCAAAGTGATGGCTAAAGCCAGATGCGCGTGTTCGGCGCTGCAACAAATAAGTGGTACTTTTAGGGTTAAATTGATGATCACTGTCAGATGTGATGTCGGCTGACTTGACCTTGACATAACTGTAGCGCTCTACTCGGCCATTAATGTCAGTGGCGGCAATAAGTGCTTGAGCGTCGTCATATTGATAACTGGCTAACAAATTTTGATGAACTTGTTTGTTACCTTGGTTATCTAACATGTATGAAGCCACTTTTAATAAGTTGCTCTGTGCATTATAAAATAACAATACGCCACGTTTTGGGCCTGTGGTTATTTGGGTTAAACGACCTTGATGATCATAATACAGCTGAAAATATTGGCCTTGATGATTACTAATGCTTTCTAATTGCCAAACATCTTTGCCTCCAACCTGTTGCTTTACAAAAGCCCAATGACTGTCATCTGGCTTGATGAGTACTTGACGACCATCGGCTTGATGAACTAACGACCAACCTGTTGAAAGTTGAATGCTGGTCTGGCCACGTTTGACCGAATCAAAAACATGCACTCGGCCTTCATCGTCGGTTAATTCAAACCAATATTTACCCGGTTTTTTAGGCCCTACTTTCGCAGGTGCTTGATATTGATGATCTAGCTGTACACAAAAGTTATGACGCCAGCCGTACCCCATACCAACGTTAGTACCAACTTTACTCGAACGATACAAACGGCGCCATGTTAGCGGCATTAAGCCATTAAGCTCAAAATCGACTAATGGTAAAATTTCTTCGCCACTTAGCATCGACACCGGATCGCTGCGGCACTCTTGTTTATCGATGCTCACTTCCGTCGGAGAATGATTGGTCACAGTACCAGACTGAACTGATACAGAGGTTTGTTTACCCTTGCTGGCTTTGGGGGATTTTTTATTCGTCGAAGTCGCCCCAACGCTAGCGATTTCTGTTGAGGATTGAATCTGTTGTTTGGGCATTTCGAGATACACTCGGAGTAAATTACGCCCAATAATGTCACTGAGTTTATGAGTAATATCTCTGGCAGATAAAGTCACGTTTACGCCGGCGTTCATCACCAAACTTCGGGCATGAATTAAAGCGTTACGGTCGCGGACTAAATGAGGCGAGATTTCATTAATAATGGTACTAATATTATTATTTTGTTCAAACGTAGATAATTGAAACCCAGCAGGGGTTGACGCGCTGGCAGGCGCGATAACAATGTAAC
>Ga0208031_1000235_pt1 | contig 13781 bp, 12 predicted proteins | sample MalvirAntarct_38_FD_184252 | JGI IMG/M metagenome (GOLD analysis project Ga0208031, IMG submission 184252) | Marine viral communities from the Global Malaspina Expedition - Malaspina viral metaG Antarct_38 (SPAdes) (version 2) | ecosystem: Environmental > Aquatic > Marine > Oceanic | place...
ATTTCTTCCTTCAAATACAACCTGCTTACATCTAATGCTAATTCAATTAAGAAAACAACGATTAAATACAAAAAGTACCTGTTTGGTGATTGATTTACTGTGTTGTGAGTAGGGGAATAGATTATCGGATAGGGAGGGATTAGGCTTTTTGTTACACACTCGGCTAGCTGTTGATGGATATGGTCTGCGACCACGAACATAGTGATTTTCACTCAAACCAGAGCAAAAGGAAACCAACGGCTGTTCTCTCTTTACTGTTTATAAAAGAATTAGCCCAGCCGCCCCGCAACATTTTCTCAATTGACGTAAACATTAGATGCGAAAAGGTCGCCATGGGGATTGATCCAGTTTTTTACTTCGTTTGAATCCTGCCTCGGTCCATCTTGTAATAAATAGTGAAAATGCTAACGCTTCCGATAGTACATTCTGTAACGCGAAAGCTAGCTGGCCGTCCATGGCCAGTTCTCGTCATTTTCTTCAACGGCCTCAAGTTCAGAGTTGATGCTGACCATTTCATAGTCAAGATAACTAAATCGTTTTCTCAAAGTGAGTCAGCAAGGTATATCAGGGAAGGCAATTACCGAGCAAAGATAAAAACCATAAACTGACCTTAAAAGGTATAATCAAACAGGTAATTAGCCGAAAGGTTGTATAAAAAACAACGTCTCCGTTTAGCGAACCACACCTCGCATCGTTAATCTGACTATCTGAAAATACCTGCTCAATGATTAAATTCGGAGCAGGTGATGAAAACTTACAGAACAAGCGCACAGTGGCTGGAACTACTTCAGCAACGCAGCAATTTCAAAGGCACTAATATTGAATTCTGCCAACTCCATAATGTCGCTATTACCACTTGCTATAAACAGCGTGCTTTACAGGCTGAGAACCAGCAAAGCCCAACCTTATTAAAGCCAGGCTTCTGCGCTACATCATCAAGCTTTATTCAGATAAAACAAAATACCACTGAAGTTAGCTCGCAAACTCATCAACATCCCTTACAGTTTGATACGCGTACGGGCCAACTCACATTTCCTGCCGATCTAGCAACGACCGATATCGTTGCTATCATTAAAGGGCTGATTGCATGAAGATGTTTGTTGATGTACCCACCGTTTATTTATGTGCCGATATGGTCGATTTTCGTAAATCCATTAATGGATTGGCGGCGTTGGTGGAAGCAGAGCTTGAACTGCCTGTGCTCAGTGGCGCGCTATTTGTCTTTTGTAATAAAGGCCGTGATAAGCTCAAACTGCTTTACAGCATTGTTGAAACCGCAAAGGTAAATGGTTTAATCCCATTTGATTACATCATGGCTTGCCTTAATGAACTGTACCAACCAGCACCGGATATCGACAGCCTGTTACCATGGAATTTTAAAAAGTAGGTGTAGTTGCCCAGACGCTTACGAAGAAGTAAAGGATTCAGGAAGTTAATAAAATGGAAAAAAATATACGTATCATGGTTTTGTTGCTTTCTTTGCTAGCGGCTTTCGGAGGGATGGCTAAGCCTCGTTTACCTGACCTAGATTTCGAAACCTACGATAAGTTCCCCAGTAGTGGGTGGAGGGTATCTGGAGGGGAGGCTGGGTATAGCTTTTCGGTTGATGATAAGGTTTTTCAACGTGGGCAGCGATCAGTTTCGGTTGAGTTTAAAGGAAGTAAACCTAACGCTGGCTCCTTTGGTTATTGGTTGGCGCTCCAAGCGAAGGGGCAAAACATTAAGTTGAGGGGGGCTGTGAAAACTGAGGGTATTACTGATGGATGGGTGGGGTTGATGCTTAATGTTCACCCTGATCAAGCCTCGAGTAATATGCGAGAGCAGAAAATATTCGGTGACAATGATTGGAGGGATTTTGAGATTAGTTTGGATGTTGAACTCAAAAATGCCTCTGCGATTACAGTTGGTGGTGTGTTATCGGGTAATGGGAAAGTTTGGTTTGATGATCTTCAGATACTGATAGACGATAAACCATTAACAAGTTCTCAACTACGTGAGACTCCTCGCGCATATAAGGATGACGAATTTGATTCTGGTTCAATGTTGGTTTTGTCTGGGGTGGATGAGGTAACACTAATAAACTTAGACCTTTTAGGGAGGGTGTGGGGGTTTCTGAAATATCACCATCCAAATGTGGGAGGGGGAGATTATAACTGGGATTATGAATTGTTTAGGTTTCTTCCAGATTATCTTTCAGTTGTGGATGTTCAGGAGAGAGACAAGAGTCTGGTAGGTTGGATCGATCGGTTAGGTAAGGTGACTCCGTGTATTGATTGTAAGGTGACAAATCAGGAGTCTGTTCTGAAGCCAGATCATAGATGGTTTTATGAATTCGGTCTATCAAAAGAACTAATCAAAAAATTGAACTCGGTTTATGAAGGGCGGAGACAAGGCGCGAGCTTTTATGTAACCACAAACAGTAGGCGGAGGGTCATTTTTTCAAATGAAAAAGCTTATTCTAATATGCCGTATCCAGATGATGGGTTTAGATTATTAGCTTTATACCGGTACTGGAACTTGGTTCAATATTTTTTTCCGTATAAGCATTTGACTGATAAGGAGTGGAGTAGTGTTCTCGCTGAATATATTCCATTGTTTCTAGGGGCAAAAAATCGGTTAGATTATGAAAAAGTGGCGCTATCTTTAATGGGTGAGCTTAAGGATACGCATGCTAATTTATGGGCTGGTCGCGGTGAAGTTGAAAAAATGCGAGGTGAATTTTACCCACCAGTTTTCACAAGGTTTGTTGAGGGTGAGCTTGTTGTGGTGGATTTTTATACGGAAAACAAGCGTGATATCAGCGATATGTCCCGCCTGAGCGGCCTGTCTATAGGTGATGTTATTACAGAGATCGATGGTGTCGCCGTGGAAGAGTTGGTTAGGGATAAGCTGCGTTATTACCCTGCATCAAATGAAGCTTCAAGGCTAAGAGATATTGCTCCTGATTTGTTGAGGTCGAATATGGCTAAAATAGATATAAGCTTTAGGCGCGACAAGTTAATGGGTAATACGTCGCTAAAATTATTCAAAAAGGAAGAGTTGCACGTTTTCCAGTTGTATCGCAAACCTAAGGGTGAAAAAAGCTATAAAACTATCGATGGGGATATTGGTTACATTACGTTGGCCACCATTGAAAAAAAGGATATGGATTCTATAAAAAATCAATTCAAGGATGCGGCAGGCATTATAATTGATATTCGAAATTATCCTAACACTCCATCAATGTATAGTTTGGGTTCATTTTTCGTGGAAGATAAAAGAGCATTCGCGAAATTCACTTATCCAAACATAAATAACCCGGGTGAGTTTGGCGTTGGTAATGTAGCGGTTCTTAAACCGTCGGAAGTGACTTTTAAAGGAAAGCTAGTTGTCTTAGTGAATGAAAACACGCAAAGTCAAGCTGAGTTTACTGCGATGGCATTTAGGGCGGGTAGAGACACTGCGATAATAGGGAGTAAAACGTCAGGTGCAGATGGCAACATTGTGAGCTTTGCTCTGCCGGGTCTATTAAGGACGACTTTTTCCGGTCTTGGAGTTTATTATCCTGACGGTGGAGAAACTCAAAGAGTAGGTATTATTCCTGATTTAGAGGTGAAGCAAACCATAGAAGGAGTGAAAGAAGGTAGGGATGAGTTAGTGGAAAAGGCTATTGAGGTAATTAGAACTAAGGAAGCTGCGATTAAGTAGTCAGATTCTCCCTACATGAGCCCCAAGGCCATCATTATGGACGTCCTGTGGCTCTATTTTCCTATTTTCAGCTAAAAGTCGTCTCTATGAGGCTGATTTTGGACCTGTTTTAGGTCAATTTTCCCATTTTAGGTAGATCTCGCCTGTGCGCTTATTAATTGGTCGACTCCCACTAGGTTCGCCAAGTTGAATAACATCACCAGCTGACTGTCGTTTTTAGCCAGTTCCTTGTACCTGGCTTTGACGAAACCAAACTGACATTTAACTATCCTAAATGAATGTTCAATCTTGGCTTGGATACTGGCCTTCAGGTATTCGTTACGGATGGCCAGCTTGTTCTTGCGTGGGAGCTTCTTCAACTCATTCACCTTGTCGGGGCCGTAGCGTTTAATCCAAGCATAAAGACTATGAGTGGTAGTCCCTAAACGCTGAGCAACGTCAGCAACGAAATGACCGGCAACAGTAACTTGCTTAACGGCTTCTTCTTTAAATTCTGGGGTATATCGTTGTCCACTCATAAACATATTTCCTATGCAAAAAGCTTAGGTGAAATTTGTCCATAAGACTCGGGGCAGTCCATATCTAACTAAAAGGTGCCTAGGAAATCAGTGGCGATTCAGTCACTTCACAGTTTTATATCTTTGATAAAACTTAGGACAAAGAATTAGATTAAAGGGTATCACCATACTTTGATACGTGAATTCAAAACGGTGAACTAAAAGTTGAAACTACTTTTCCCTGAAACCACCGAGTAACTCAAATGACAGTGTTACCGTAGGGCATGAGCGTTCTATCGATACCAACTCTGTCAGATGTGATGGAATTTGGTCATCGAAGTATGTGCTTCCTAATTTAAGTTCACTTATTGTAGTTGGTGGAATGTCTTTCGATAGCAAAGAAAGGGGCTTAACAAGGTCTTGTGTAACGTCAGCTTCTATAGATTGCCTAAATATCACTGGAATGTCAGGTATCTCTTCAGCTATGCGGTTTGCAAACTCGACAAGCTTCGGTGCGGCGAAGGTGTATAACCAGGTTTCTTGATTTTTGCTTCTATTTTTACGCAATACTCTGCCTAAAATAGAGCTCTGTTTTAACTCTGCTCAGGTGACAACATACCTGTAGACGCGGGATATCAGTGCAGAGCGGGCGGTAAAACCGTTTGTGATAGGCCGAAAGAATTGGTTATTTAGTCAAACGGCTAACGGTGCACATGCCAGCGCCACACTTTACGGCATTGTCGAAACCGCAAAGGTAAATGGTTTAATCCCATTTGATTACATCATGGCTTGCCTTAATGAACTGTACCAACCAGCACCGAATATCGAAAGCCTGTTACCATGGAATTTTAAAAAGTACGTGTAGTTGCCCAGACGCTTACAAAACAACTGCAAAAAAGCCAATTCCTATATCATCTAAATTGAGTAAGAAGAATGTTGATTACAGCAAATGGGAAAACTAATAACGGGTGTTATCTGTTTTTTTAATGTTTGTTGGTACTTAATAAGTGAACATGGCCAAGGCAGTTGGCTCCAGCTTAATATCAATCAAGCAGCGAATGATGCTTTAAATCTAGCGTATTGCTCATCATTTTTTCATATGGAGCTCAGTTCTTTGATAATTTGCATCCAATTGGTACATTTAAAGAGTGCAGAGGACTATCGCAATCAATGCTAAAAGCAGTTATGTTAATTTATAATAAAATGAGTAACATGCTTAAATTAGCTATTCATGCTCTTTTTTTAAACGACTAATAATAGATGCAATAGTGTAGTCATCATGAGTAAGCGGAGCTATATTTTTGTCAGAGCTGTTATTTGAGCCCTTTGACTCTGCATATTTATTACCGAATAGCATATTGATAATAGGATCGGTGATATAGAACAAAGGAATGAACACCGCGGTATGAACCCCCGCTGAAATTAGTGCACCTGGATTAATCAAGGCCACGTAATGATCTTCTAAATAAATGTAAATGTTAGGCACTAATCCGTAGGTTAAAACAGTGGCTATAAAAGTTGAAATCATAGGGCTAAGTAACACCCCTATTTTCTCCATATTGATCTTTTTCACGCTAAAATCCCTTTAAGTGTCTCAAGTTAAACAAGTACCTTGAACAGCCGATCTTACAAGTTTATAAAACAGATAACTAGCCTATTATAAAATGAGTGGCATGTTTAATCGATCGACGTGTTAGGTGATTTATGAATAATCAAATAATACTGACATTAATAGTCACTGCTATTTTTGCAGTTATTGGTTATCTAGCTAAATCAAAAATAGGGTCTATGGAAAGCAAAGTTAGTGACTTGGAAAGGCATAACCAAAAGCACTCAACACAACAAGCGGTTGATGATGATAGATGGAAACGTCAAGACATTACTAACAAAAAAGTGGATGAGGGGCAGAGTGAAATGGCCGTGGTTAAAAATCAAATCGGCACATTACACTCACATATTGATGACATTAAAGCTAGTCAAAAAGAAATGAATGGAAAGCTTGATGAGCTTTTACAGCGTAAATAAAAAAAGGCCAGTAGCATTGAGTTACTGGCCTTTTTTGTTCTAAGTACTTGTTCCATTGACGAATGCTATGAGTTATATTGATGTGATTAGGGATTAGGTGTTACTAGGACGTTTTATGAAAGAAACGATTAAAGATTTTTTCGGTCATTTTAAACCTATCTTTGAAAACACTCAGTATCGCTTTAATAATCCTCTCGGTTATGCATTCGCATTTTCATGGGTTTTATTCAACTGGAAAGCAGTTTATTACTTCTTTTTTAGTGATGAAAAAGCTTCTGACAAGATCGTTTATCTTCAAAGTATGTACGTAACAGATAATGTTACTAGTTATACTTTTCTTTTAGTTTTACCTCTACTCTCATCAGTTTCTTACATTATTTTAGCTCCAATCATTTCAAACTTAGCGACAATGACGTGGTCTTTTTTTGATAAGTCGTTTACCGGTATACGGCTTTGGTTTGTTGAAAACATTCCATTTATGAGCAGAGCAGAACAAACTGAAATGTATAATCTTAGAGTTAGAAATGAAGCATTTTTACGAAGTGAGATAAAAAGGCGTGATGAACTGATTTCAGTTCTATATAGCAGCAAAGCTCTAAATGATGTTACTGATAAAGAAACTGTTGGTAAATATCAATCATCACCGTTCATCAACGAACAAGCTGAACAATCAGTAGAAACAGAACAAGATGAAAAAGATGTACAAACTCAATCACAACCAGCTGAACATAAAGATGAGCAAGTAGAGTCAGAACAACAGAGTCAATCAAACGATAATGATATATCTTCATTTAAAATATCTGACTTAGAGACATTTATGTCAAATGATGATGCTTTTAAACATTTTATATTACCAGCTGATTTAAGTAAGAATATTTCTAGTGTTAAAAGATATTCAATCATTAAAAAGCTGAATAATATTTTTGATGATAAAAAAATGAATGAGATTTTTAATAAGTGGTTGATGCAAAATAGCAGTTTTTTAGTAGGTTATTCTAGTGCTGATAAAAATGCTTTACATTTTATTTGGTTAAGTTTAATGCAAGGTGATGGAGCAACCAAAACGTTATTAAATAAAAAGCTTAACAATAATGCTTTTAAAACCGTGATGGCTAGCATGTTTAATGCAGGTTTTTTGGGTGTTAATGATGATTTGCTCTATATGACAGATAAAATGGTTGATAGCATCGTTTCTGCAACAGAGGGGTTTGTGTAATATGAATTTCTACATAAGTTACTGTTTTAAAATGTATTATATTTAATGTGCTTGCATTATTGCAAACTACAAACTACAAACTACAAACTACAAACAACGGACGTTTTATGAAAGATTTTTTTAGCCAGTTTTTTTCCCCGTTACACAATCTGAGTAGTCATATCAGCCAACGCTTTAATAACCCTCTTGGGCTAGCTTTCCTATTTTCTTGGGTTGTCATTAACTGGCAGGCTCTCTATTACTTTCTGTTTAATGACGGTTCAGCAGAAAACAAGATTAAGTATCTTCTTATGATGTACAAGGCCGAAAATATCGATAAAGAGGATCTAGGCCTATTAGATAGTATCATTGCATGGTTTAAATATACCGATAACGGCACTTCACTTGAGCATCTTTTATGGTCTCCATTATTAGCAGCAATACTGTATGTTATTTTTTCTCCTCTTTTATCCAATCTAGTAACTGGTATTTGGAGTATTTTAGATAAAAGCTGTACAAGTCTTAGGTTAAAGTTTGTGGAAGGGCATACGTTATTAACTAGCGATGATAAAAAGGCGATGTATCAGGCATTGAATGAATATGAGAAAGATTCACAAGCAAAAATAACGGAACTTGAGGACCTAGTAGAAAGTCTTAAAAATAGTAAACAGATTGAGCTAGCTTTAAAAAGGGAAGTAGCAGAAGCAGAGCGAGCTGAAGTTGAATATAAAGCTAGTAATGATTCAAATAGTCAAAGTAGACAGTATAAAAAGTCGTTGCTTCGCAAGAATAGTAAAAACAAAAATATAACAGAAGCTGAACTTGATGCTTTAACCCAAGAAGAAGACATGATTGAATCATCATTGCAGCACGAAGCTGAAATGAATGCACTTCAAGCAAAAGCAAAGGCTGAAGTAACTTTGTCTGAAAAAGAAGATGGTAATATTAAACATGATTTCCAATACATTAATGATCTTATAGCTAATGCTAAATCGCCCTCAGAAAAGGCGAAAATGATGAATGATATTATAGCTAATATTCAATCGCCCTCAGAAAAGGCGAAAATGGTGAATGATATTATAGCTAAAGCTCAATCAATCTATGACAGACAAAAACAAATAGAAGATATTATAGGTAATGACCAGATTGACTATGATAAAGAAACAATAATAGGAGAGATAGGGCAACCTTTTGAAATAAAAACAGCAGGTTCAGGAACTGCTTTTAGTCGCAATAAAAAAATATTTAAAAACTGGCTCTCAAGTAAGCCGATAAAAAATAGAGATTTTAGTTCTATTACAACAGATGAAATAGAACGTTTTTCTGACATGCTAGCCTATTTACAGGTTAAACAAGGTACGGTTACTTTTATAGACATGATGACAGAGTATAATGTACCTGAAGATGAACTGAATAATGATTTAACTCGACTAAAAGATTTAAACCTTATTGATATAAACAATAATAGTGTAAGTATAAAAGATTATGTCTTGAGAAGTTTATAGATTTCAATATGAATAAAAACTTACTAAAAAAGAAATAACCTATTATCTTAGAATGTATCATTGACAGTTGAGTTAACTTATTTATAGACAAGTTAACTCAACACCAACGCATCATTATTTACAAGCTTCTTTTCCAACATAATAAGCTATGGATTTATCAAATATTGGTGCCATTTTAGGATCTGGCTTTGATGCATTCATTGATTCTATTGTGTCACCTGTGCCAATGTACTTCACGGTGTTATTAGAGCAGTTGTATAAACGTTTTGAAAAGCTTTCACCACTTGAACCAACACGCTTAGTAACAATAATAGCTTCATCACCAGATCTAGATCTTTCTAAGATTGTGTAACTAGCTTTAGGATCAGATGGTATATGTAGTTTTAGTTCAGCAGCTTGCGCAACCGCAGGTGCGGCTATAAAACTCAGAATAGCTATTAGTAGAATGTGTTTCATTTTCAGTCCTTGAATAGTTGTTTATATTTTTGCTGAATCAATATCATATTCAGCAGCACGTAACTCACGTATTAATGAAAGTTCCCAACTCGCCTCATCGATGTATACGATACCACTAATATCATTTGGTAACTCAATATCACCTTTAACAAAGGTTACTACATTTTCTCTACCGATTAATCCCATTAAAAAACCATGTTCAAAAATAACGTTTTGACGAGCTCTATTACCTAACTCACCATTTGAGGCTTTAGCTTTTACTTGGCCTAAATCGTCAGGGGTATATAGTACTATCGCAAATCCAACATCTTTTGTGTGATGTTCTAGTTTTTCGATGATTGTTTTATTTCTACTAGCTTGAAACTGGAGAATGATTGGTTCAAAGCTATGCCTCCACAAAAATGATTCAATATTAGAACGAACTTCACTATCATGACCATGGACGATAAACACTTTTTTGGATTTTTCTGCTGGTGTAGTCTTTGCTGTTTCCACTGATTTTACTTCCTTGTTGATTGGCGTGAAATCATATTCATCATTTTCTAAGTCGAGTTTTAATGACTCAAGAAATGAAAATATTTTGTTACCTTTACTTCTAATAAAAAAGTCTAAATGAGTTTCGAGATAATCTGGTTGAAATATCTCATAGGGAGAGAAAAGCGCATTAAAATCATTTATTGATTGCGGTAGGTTTTGCTTAAAAAATGCATATAACTTTTTTCGCCATGCAATGTAACGTTGTTCACCGAACTCATCTCCACGATCTTCAAAAGCTTTAGTAACGTCCACAACAAGTCTATTTGTCAATGACTCTAATCCATTAATAATCTCTTGCTTATCCATCCATGCCTCACAAAATAATACTATTAAAAGTATTCTATCGCTTTAAGCAAATATGGCAAGAAATAGGGGAGGTAACTAGCTGTTTTAAAATGAGGTTTGCGAAGCTAAAGAATGGCGTTACTATAAGTGCAGATTGTATTAGACCACTGTTATAGTGAAACCTGCATGATACAACTCATGGGTCCGTGCACTTCACCGAATACATAGGCTTTGCTGCCATTTTCGTGTTTCAGGTGAAGCATGGCTACCCGCAGTTATAGGGGATATTATTTGTTAGCAGATAACCCCTTGCAACGACGAATTATTATTTGACGCATCCAATTATGACCTTGATCCTTATCTTTATTTTGGTGCCAAAATAGCGTGTAAGCCATAGGTGGAAGTGGCGTTGGTAGCGGTAGAATAATTAGGTCTAAATGTGTGGCTATATTTCGAGAAAAGTGAGTTGGCGCGGTCAAAATAAAATCGGTATGAGTACATAAGTTGGCCGCATTATTGAAATCTGGAACATAAATCGCGATATCTCTAGTTAATCCTTTTTCAGCTAATTTATAATCCAATAACCAACGATCATTGTTTAAACTTCGAACTTGTATATGCCGTTGGCGCAGGTAGTTATCCTCATCCCATATTTGCTTGAGTGATGGATGGTCCTTACGAACTAGACAACTTTGAGTATCTTGACACAATTCATAACAATGTATGTCTTTTGGCGGCATTAAGGTCAGCATCGCATCTTGTGGGTGGAGTTCTTTACCTGTAATCCCAAAGTCAAGTCCCCCCTTGCGTAAGCGTTCGAACGTATCACTATCCCAGTTTTGATTATCAAGGATAATATTTGGCGCTTCTGAAAAAATGTCACCAAGAAATTTAGGTAAGAAAAGGGGATTAGAATTTTCAACAACAGCCATTTTAAAGTGTCGTTGACTCGTTGCGGGAATAAAGTTTTTAGGCGCTATTAGTCGTTCAAAATTAAATAGCAGAGTGTCAAGTTGTGGTGCTAGTTCGAGGGCATATTGAGTTGGCTGAATACCATAGGCTGTTCGAGTGAACAACGGGTCACCAAATTGTTCGCGTAATCTATTAAGACTTTTACTGACCGCAGATTGGCTTAAATGTAAGCGATGCGCAGCATTAGTTACACTGCATTCGTCTAACAGAATATGCAAGCACACCAACAAATTGAGATCGAGTCGCGCCAATTTATCAAAAGACATAACACCTCATAAAATAAAGATATTCCATAGTGAAATAACTGTGCTGAATATAAACCATTTCTATTCATATCTTCAAGGGCTTAAATTAGGACGATTATAAATTCATAGGAAATAATGTGACACATTCAATGTCTACTCATACTCGACTTGTTGCTTTAGTGGTGACTTTAGTCTTGTTTAATCCTCTGGCAATTGATATTTATTTACCAGCATTGCCTGTTATGGCAGCAGAGTTTTCTGTCGATGTTACTAGGCTGCAAGACACCGTAACTTGGTTTATGTTTAGCTTAGGGATTGGGCAATTGTTGGCCGGCCCGTTGGCTGATCGCTTCGGACGCCGTCCTATCGCACTAAGTGGCATACTCATCTACGGTTTAAGTTCGGCTTTGGCATATGTTGCAGATACTCTAGATTTATTCTTGATAGCTCGCTTATTACAAGGGTTAGGAGCTTGTGCAACATCTGTAGCTGCATTTGCAGCCGTGCGTGACAGTTTTGGTCCAGAAAAGAGCGGCCGCATGATTAGTTATCTAAATGGCGCAATTTGCTGTGTTCCTGTATTAGCGCCGCTTTTAGGATCCTGGTTGACTCACCACTTTGGCTGGCGTTCTAATTTTAGTTTCATGTTAGGATTTTCTGTCATTGCGGGTATTTTTATCGTACTACACTTTAAAGAAACTCGACCCAATAACACCGATACAGAAGATACCTTGTTCAGTTTTTCACGTTATTTCTCAATATTGCGTGAACCCTGCTTTTTATTTCATGCAACATTATGCATGTTAGCTATGGCTGTCATTCTGGCTTATGTTACTTCGGCACCTGTATGGTTAATGATGAAATTAGGACTCAATATGAATCAATTTATAGTTTGGTTTAGTATTAATGCGGTTCTGAATATTTTGTCATGTCTGGTCGCACCGAGATTCATGGACCGACTTGGCTCGAGTCGTACTCTGTATGCAGGATTCATAATTTTGGTTTTTTCTGGAGCGATGATGCTCAGTTTGAGTCCTATCCAACAAGCATGGGCTTTTATGATACCAATGTTCATCACCTCGTTAGGTTTTGCGTTTATTTTTTGTGCCTCAGCTGGCAAGGCATTGGCACTGTTTGGTGACCGCGCAGGGACAGCTGCTGCATTACTAGGATTGTTTCAAATGAGTGGTGCAGGGGTGATAGTGAGCTTGACGCAACGTATTGAGTTGCCATCTCCTTTGTTATTAACATTACATATGTGGTTATTTATCCCAGGGTTAATTATCTTTTTATCTAAGCTGGGTAATAAATGGCATATAACCCAACAAAGTTGAGTAAAACTGCAGCCACGACTCTTATATACATCTGGTTAGAACGCTAATATTTGCAGTAGCATCAGTCTTTTTGGTGTTTGCAAATTTAGCCAGGCTAATTTAATGTGAATGATAAAATCTTGAGCATTATCTCCTAGTTATCTTATCTTTAAACGATTTTAAAATGAAAAATATTAACCAACTAACGGCCTAATAGTTGAGCGGCTTCTAGTATGTTAAATTCAACTTTTTAATATCTGTTAATAACCATAGTGACTATTCAAAATAGTCTTTTTATTAATAACTTGTTATTGTTCGGTAGGGTTTTAAGGTTCCTTTATCGCTCATTGTAAAGGGCATTTTTATAAAAGATGTGGATAGCAAATGATTGATGCGGTTTGTACTTATGGTGGTGAAAGGCACACTTTCTCAATTTTGAAATTTCAGGCGTTATCTGAATCAGAGATTGAACAATTCAGGCAATTTTTAGAATGTCCTGAGTGCAAAGGGAAGGCGTATTATCGTAAGAGAAGCTCAGACGGTAAAGCGGCCTGTTTTGGCTCTAGATACCATATTGCAGGATGTGACGAAGGCCATCCTTCAACTCAGCGAGACAGAGAGACTCGACATGCCGTTGAAGTGAATCAATTCATTGCAGATGCGAATATTATCAGTATTGATTTCAGGTTATTAAACACCAAAAAGCCCATTTTAGAGGTGAAAACTGTCGCCTCTGGAGCAAACCTAATCCCAAGCCGCGCCCCAAAAATCGATAATGCCAGTCGCAAACCCGCTGGCAACAATCAACAACCCAAGGTCAAAGTATTGGGGCTGGAAAAAATTCTCAATAGCCTAATGCGTGGTAGCGACTTAGCCCAGTCGAATACCTTGATTGAGCTTGATACTGGTTATCAATTCAAAGCGAAGAATTTATTTGTTAACTTTGCCGAGGCTGAGCCCAGTGCTAATGCCAAAGAGGCAAAGCCTAAAATGTATTGGGGGACGATTTCACACCTAGACAAAGCGCTTGATTGGTTAAACCCATCTGATTGTACTGATGTTGG